>Ga0153917_1000384_pt1 | contig 31044 bp, 27 predicted proteins | sample TSFL001MetaG_FD_104695 | JGI IMG/M metagenome (GOLD analysis project Ga0153917, IMG submission 104695) | Attine ant fungus gardens microbial communities from Florida, USA - TSFL001 MetaG | ecosystem: Host-associated > Fungi > Mycelium > Unclassified | place: USA: Florida, Paynes Creek Historic... | reverse complement strand
GCGCCCGCCCTGCGGATCGGCCGGCTCACCGTCGACGTGCCCGTCGTGCTCGCCCCCATGGCCGGGATCACGAACGCCGCCTTCCGCAGGCTGTGCCGCGAGTACGGCGTGGGCCTCTACGTCTCGGAGATGATCACGACGCGCGCGCTCGTCGAGCGGGTGCCCCTGACGATGCGCCTCATCGAGCACCACGAGTCGGAGGACGTGCGTTCCATCCAGCTCTACGGCGTCGACCCGAAGACCACGCGCGAGGCCGTCGAGATGCTCGTCGGCGAGGACCGCGCCGACCACATCGACCTCAACTTCGGCTGCCCCGTGCCCAAGGTCACCCGCAAGGGCGGCGGCTCCGCGCTGCCCTGGAAGACGGGCCTCTTCCGCGACATCGTCGAGGGCGCCGTGCAGGCTGCCGGCGACGTGCCGCTCACGGTGAAGATGCGCAAGGGCATCGACGACGACCACCTCACCTACCTCGAGGCCGGCCGCATCGCCGAGGGCGCGGGCGTCAGCGCCGTCGCCCTGCACGGCCGCACCGCCGCTCAGCACTACTCGGGGCAGGCCGACTGGTCGGCCATCGCGCGGCTCAAGGAGACCGTCACGAGCGTCCCCGTGCTCGGCAACGGCGACATCTGGTCGGGGGAGGACGCCCTGCGCATGATGCGCGAGACCGGCTGCGACGGCGTCGTCGTCGGTCGCGGCTGCCTCGGCCGGCCGTGGCTGTTCGGCGACCTCGCCGCGGCCTTCCGCGGCGAGGAGCACCGCATCCAGCCCGGGCTCGCCGGCGTCGGCAGCGCCATCCACCGGCATGCGGAGCTCCTCGTCGAGTTCTACGACGACGAGCTCAAGGGCTGCCGCGACATCCGCAAGCACATCGCCTGGTACCTCAAGGGCTATCCCGTAGGCGGCGACCTGCGCCGCGACCTCGCGCTCGTCGAGACGCTCGACCAGCTCGCGGAGCTCGTCGAGCGGCTCGGCGACGCGCCCTACCCGGGGCGCGACGCCGAGGGCCCGCGCGGTCGCGCGGGCACCCCCAAGAAGCCCCACCTGCCCGACGGCTGGCTCGACTCGCGCGAGCTCGACGTCGACCAGGCCGCTTGCATCGCCGAGGCCGAGCTCTCGGTCTCCGGCGGCTGACGGCAGCGGAAGGAACACGACGACCGCATGCTCCCTCCCGAGCCCATCGACCGCAGCCCGTACAGCGACCTCGACCGCGAGCGGTTCCTGCCCGAGCACCACGAGAACCGGCGGCGGTCGACGTTCGCGCGCGACCGCGCCCGGCTCCTGCATTCGAGCGCCCTGCGCCGCCTCGCCGCGAAGACGCAGGTGCTCTCGCCCGCGGCGGGCCTCGACAACGCGCGCAACCGGCTCACCCACTCGCTCGAGGTGGCGCAGGTCGGCCGCGAGATCGCGGCGAGCCTCGAGCTCGACCCCGACATCGTCGACACCGCCTGCTTGGCGCACGATCTCGGGCATCCGCCGTTCGGGCACAACGGCGAGCGGGCGCTCGGCGAGTGGGCGCGGGAGATCGGCGGGTTCGAGGGCAACGCGCAGACGCTGCGGCTGATCGCCCGGCTGGAGCCCAAGGTCTTCGGCGCCGACGGCGCGCCCTACGGCCTCAACCTCACCCGCGCCTCGCTCGACGCCAGCTGCAAGTACCCGTGGACCCGGGCGCGCGGCCTGGAGCGAGGGACGCGCAAGTTCGGCGTCTACGACGACGACCGCGCGATCTTCGCCTGGCTGCGGCAGGGCGCCCCGGGGGAGCGGCGGTGCATCGAGGCCCAGGTGATGGACCTCTCCGACGACATCGCCTACTCGGTGCACGACTTCGAGGATGCCGTCGTGGAGGGCTTCGTGCTGCTGCCCGACCTGGACGACGCCGCGAACCGAGAGGCGCTGCTCTTCGCCTCCAGCGACTGGTCGCACGGCGAGTACGCGGAGGCCGAGCTCGGCGAGGCGTTCGAGCGGCTCCGCGCGCTCGGCGCCTGGCTGCGCGCCTACGACGGCTCCCGTGCCGCACGCGCCGGGCTCAAGAACCTGACCTCGCAGCTCATCGGCCGCTTCGCGCGCGCCGCGACCGTCGCGACGTGGGAGTCGTTCGAGGGCGAGTCGCTCATCCGCTACCGCGCCGACCTCGTCGTCCCGAGGGAGATCCGTGCCGAGATCGCGCTGCTCAAGGGGATCGTGGCGAGCTTCATCATGTCGCTCGACACGCGTCAGCCGGTCTACGCCCGGCAGCGCGAGCTGCTGCTCGAGCTCGCCGACGCCATGTGGCGGATCGGACCGGAGACCCTCGACGCCGACTTCCGGGCGGACTTCGCGAGCGCCGTCGACGACACGGCGCGGCGCCGTGCGGTCGTCGACCAGATCGCGAGCCTGACCGACCAGTCGGCGATCGCGGCGCACGCACGGTGGTGCCCGAGCAGACTTCTGGTCTGAGTTCAGGAAACACGCAGGCGGCTCCCAGTTACGATACGCGGCACATCGTTCTGCATCCGACGAGGGAGTCCGCAATGCAGCACTACGACATGGTCGTCATCGGCAGCGGCCCATCCGGCCGTCGCGCCGCCGTCCAGGCCGCGAAGCTCGGCAAGCACGTGCTCGTCGTCGATCGCGGCAGCCGGCTCGGCGGCGTCTCGGTGCACACGGGCACGATCCCCTCGAAGACGCTGCGCGAGACCGTGCTCAACCTCTCGGGCTGGCGCGAGCGCGGCTTCTACGGGCGCGGCTACCGCGTCAAGCAGGAGATCGGCATCGACGACCTCGTCCGTCGCCTGCACAAGACGCTCGACCACGAGGTCGAGGTGCTGCAGCACCAGTTCATGCGCAACGGCGTGCGCCACGTCAAGGCGGCGGCGCGCTTCCTGGCGGCGGACCGGCTGCAGCTGACGACCGAGCACGGCGAGGTGAGCGAGGTCGGCTTCGACCACGCCCTCATCGCGGTGGGCACGCGTCCGCACCGGCCGAACCACGTGCCCTTCGACCGCCGGCACGTCTTCGACAGCGACGAGATCCTCGAGCTCGGCCGCCTCCCGCGCACGCTCACCGTGATCGGCGGGGGCGTGATCGGCGTCGAGTACGCCACCATCTTCTCCGCGCTCGACGTGCCGGTGACCCTGGTCGAGCCGCGCCACGGCATCCTCGACTTCGTCGACCGCGAGGTGATCGACGACTTCATCCACCAGATGCGCGATCGCGGCATGCAGCTGCGGCTCGGCGCATCCGTGTCGAGCATCGAGATCGAGGGCGCCGGCACGCGCGTCACCCTCGACGACGGCCGCGTCGTGCGCAGCGAGATGGTCCTCTACGCGGCCGGGCGCGCCGGCAACGTGACGGGTCTCGGCCTCGACGTCGTCGGCATCGACGCGGATTCCCGGGGGCGCATCAAGGTCGACCCGGAGACGTTCCAGACCAGCGTGCCGAACATCTACGCGGCGGGCGACGTGATCGGCTTCCCGAGCCTCGCCTCGACCTCCATGGAGCAGGGCCGCGTCGCCGCCTGCCACGCCTTCGGCGCCCCCGTGCCGAGGCCGCCGGAGAGCTTCCCCTACGGCATCTACGCGGTGCCGGAGATCTCCACGGTGGGCAAGTCGGAGGAGCAGGTGCGCTCGAGCGGCACGCCCTACGAGGTGGGCGTCGCCCGCTTCCGGGAGACCTCCCGCGGGCACATCATGGGCGTCGACACGGGCTTCCTGAAGCTCATCTTCGATCGCGGCACGAGGCGCCTGCTCGGCGCGCACATCATCGGCGAGGGCGCGACGGAGCTCATCCACATCGGCCAGGCCGTCATCAACCTGGGCGGCACGGTCGACTTCTTCGTCGACAACACCTTCAACTACCCGACGCTCGCCGAGGCGTACAAGATCGCCGGCCTCGACGCGTGGAACCGGATGGGCGCGGAGGACGAGCCGCCCGCGCTCGAGGAGGAGTTCGCGGAGGAGGCCGTGGACGGGCCCGTCGAGGAGGAGCGCGAGCCGGTGACCGTCTCGGCCTAGGCCGCCGCCTCCGCGACCCCGCCTGCGCGCTCGCCCGGAGCACGGGCGAGCGCGCACGCGGGTTCGCTCACGGCGTGCGCGCCGGCCGCTCCGCGGACGCCCGCGGACCGATGGATGTCGGAGGCTCGTCCTAGCATTGGGGGCATGCCTCTGATTCGGAAAAGCGACATCGACGAAGTCCGCTCCCGGGTCAACATCGCCGACGTCGTCGCCGACTACGTGACGCTCAAGAACGCGGGATCCGACTCGCGCAAGGGCCTCTGCCCGTTCCACGACGAGCGCTCGCCGAGCTTCCACGTGCGGCCCGGCCTCGGCTACTTCCACTGCTTCGGCTGCGGGGAGTCCGGCGACGTGTACTCCTTCCTGCAGAAGATCGACCACGTCACCTTCCAGGAGGCCGTGGAGCGGCTCGCCGCGCGCATCGGCTACTCGCTCACCTACGAGGACGGCGGGCAGGCGCCCGACCACAGCCGCCGCGTGCGGCTGCTCGAGGCGAACTCGGCCGCGAGCGAGTTCTTCCAGGCGCAGCTGGCGACGCCGGATGCCGAGCCCGCGCGCGCCTTCCTCGGCGGGCGCGGCTTCAACCCGGCCGCCGCCCATCGCTTCGGCGTCGGCTACGCCCCCAAGAGCTGGGATGCGCTGACCAAGCACTTGCGCGGCCGAGGCTTCACCGAGCAGGAGCTGCGAGACGCCGGCCTCGTCTCGACGGGCGATCGCGGCTCCAGCTACGACCGCTTCCGCGGCCGGGTCACCTGGCCCATCCGCGACACCTCCGGCCAGGTCGTGGGCTTCGGGGCGCGCAAGCTCTTCGACGACGACAACGGCCCGAAGTACCTCAACACCCCCGAGACGCCCGTCTACAAGAAGGCCGCGGTGCTCTACGGCCTCGACCTCGCCAAGCGCGACATCGCTCGCGAGCGCACGGTCGTCGTCGTCGAGGGCTACACCGACGTCATGGCCGCCCACATCGCGGGCGTCACCACCGCCGTCGCCACCTGCGGCACGGCCTTCGGCACCGAGCACATCCGGGTGCTCCGGCGCATCCTCGACGACGAGTCGCGCGAGGGGCGGGTGGTCTTCACCTTCGACCCCGACGAGGCCGGTCAGAAGGCGGCGCTGCGCGCCTTCGGCGAGGAGCAGCGCTTCGTCGCCTCGACCTTCGTCGCCGTCGCGCGCGACGGCCTCGACCCGTGCGACCTGCGTCTCGAACGCGGCGACGAGGCCGTGCGCGAGCTCGTCGAGGCGGCCGTGCCGATGTTCGAGTTCGTCATCCGCCACCACCTCGCCCAGCACGACCTCGAGACCGTCGAAGGCCGGGTGGCGGCCCTGCGCAAGGCGGCGCCGGTGATCGCCGAGATGCGCGACCGGGTCATGCAGCCCGAGTACGCCCGGCGGCTCGCGGGCTGGCTCGGCGTCGACGTCTCGACGGTCGAGGACGCCGTGATCGAGGCCGGCGGCGCGATCGGCCACCGCGCGGCGCCGGGCCGCGGGCGCCCGTACGGCGGCCGCGACGACCGCTTCGGCGGCGACGGCCGGGGGCGCCGCGACCGGTTCGGCGACGACCGCGCGCTGACGAGCGGGGCCCGTGGCGATCGATTCGGCGATGCGGGCGGCTTCGGACGGGGCGGCGGGGGTCGCGCCCTCTCCGCCGCGTACAGCGCCGGCGCCGCCGCGACGACGGCGCCTCCCGCGCCCTCCGGCGGGGAGATCGACTGGGCGCCGCCGCCCGAGCACGACGCGCCGCCGTACGACGACGGAGGGGCCGACCCCTTCGGCCCGGCATCCGGCCACGGCGGCGCGGGCGCCGGCCTCGGGACGAGTGGGGGCACGGGCCTCGCGGGCGGCCTCGGACCGGCCATCCCGGTCGCCGCCCCCGGCGATCAGGGCATCGTCGCGGGCGGCTACCGGCTGCGCGACCTGCCCGACGACCCGGTGACCCGGCTCGAGCGCGACGCCCTCATGGCCGTGCTGCAGCACCCGAACGCGCTCCGCCGAGAGCTCGTCGACGCCGTGCTCGGCTGCACGTTCCAGAGCGGGGCGCTCGACACCGTGAAGGACGCCGTCGTCGTGACCCGTGACGCGCTCGGCACGAACGCGTGGGCGCAGCGCATCGCGGAGGACGTCCCCCGCTCCTTCGTGCCGCTCGTCACGGAGCTCGCGATGGCGCCTCTGCCCGCGGGTCCCGCGCAGGAGGCGATCGAGGTGTACGCGCGCGACGTGTGCGTCGCACTCGTCGAGCGCGACCTGCTGCGGCAGAAGGCCGAGCTCATGGGCGCCCTCCAACGCACCGACCGCAAGGCCGACCCCGAGCGCTTCGACGAGATCCAGCGCAAGCTCGTGACCGTCGAGTCGACCAAGCGCGCCCTGCGCGAGGGGTAGCCGGCGGGGAGCCGCGCCGGGGCGGCCGTGCGGCGTCCGGCGCCGAGCGTCGCTCGCGATTAGGCTCGAATCCGTGCGCGCCCGTCCGCGGAGCGCGCGGGCAACCGTGACAACGCCGAGGAGAAGCACGTTCATGACTGCATCCGAGCACGCGGACGTGGGGGTCCACGCCGACGACGTTTCGATCACGTACCGCGAGCACGGCTCGGGGCGCGATCACGTGGCGCTGAGCGGCGCGACCTTCGACGTCGCCCGCGGCGGCATCCTGGGCGTGGTCGGCACGGCCGGCTCGGGCAAGACGGCGCTCGGCCGCGCCCTGTCCGGCCGTACGGCGGTCGCCTCGCGCACCTCCCGCGACTACGCCGGCTGGCCGCGCATCTCGGGCGGTCGCCTCGTCGTCGGCGGCATCGACCTGCGCTTCCCGTCCAAGGCCGACAGCCGCCGCATCGACCTCGACATCGGCTACCTCGCCCAGAACTCCGGCGATCTGCTCCGCAACGACCTCACCATCGCCGAGAACATCGCCGAGCCGATCCTCTCGCGCGACCGCTCCTTCGACCGGCGCCGGCTCGGTCGCGCGGCCGCCATGCTCATCGACGCCGTCGGGCTCGAGCTCGGCATGCTCAACAAGTTCCCCTTCGAGCTCTCCCGCGGTCAGCGGCAGCGCATCGCCTTCGCGCAGGCGCTCATCGTCGAGCCGAGCGTGCTCGTCGTCGACGAGCCGGCGCAGGGCGTCGACATCCTCGCCCGTCCCGCGCTGTTCACGCTGCTCGAGCGCATCAACCGCGCCCGCGCGTGCACGATGGTGCTGCTCAGCCACGACCTCGCCACCGTGGAACGGCTCACCAACGACATCCTCGTGCTCGACCGCGGGGTCGTCCTCGCCCGCGGCCACGTCGAGGACGTGCTCGAGGCCCCCGAGCACCCCTATCTGCGCCGCATGAAGGAGGCCCGCGAATACGCCCGTGCGCCCCTCCCCGGCATGATCAGCAACGACACCCTCGCGGCGATGGAGCGCGTCGCCGACGGCCTCTTCGGCGAGATCGACGCCGTCGCCGAGCAGGCCGAGGCCGAGTCGAAGGCGCGCGAGGCGCTCATCGCGCAGCGCCCCGAGTTCGCCCGCTTCGCGGCCGGCCAGCAGCCCGATGCGGGCGGCGACGGCGACGAGCGGGGCCGCGACGCGTGAGCGCGCCGCAGCACCGCGCGCGCCTCACCTTCGACGTGACCGCGCTCGACGGCTCCGCGCGGCCCGAGCGAGGACCGGTCGCGATCCTCCCCGTGGGCGACGACGAGCTCACCCAGGAGCTCGTCTCGGCGGTCGAGGACGCCGGGGCCGCCGTCGAGCCGCTGAGCGAGCGCACGCGCGGTCTCGTGTTCCTCGAGTACGGTCGCGTGCACGAGCTGGCCGGCCTGCTCGACGCGCATCCCCGCATCGGCTGGGTGCAGCTTCCCTTCGCCGGCATCGACGTCTTCGCCGACGCCCTGCGGCCGGCGGCCGAGCGCGGCGTCCTCTTCACCTCGGCCCGCGGCGCGTACGCGGAGCCCGTCGCCGAGCACGCGCTCATGCTCACGCTCGCGCTGCTGCGCGAGGCGCCCATGCGGGTGCGCGCGACGAGCTGGGGGCCCAAGGCCGGTCGCTCGCTCTACGGCGCCGACGTCGTGGTGATCGGCGCGGGCGGCATCGCCGCCTCGTACCTGGACCTCGTCCGGCCCTTCCGCGTCCGCACGACGGTCGTGCGGCGCAGCGCGGCCGACGTGCCCGGCGCCGACCGCACCCTGCCGAGCGACCGGCTCGACGAGGCGCTCGAGACCGCCGACGTGGTCATGATCGCCGCCGCGGCGACGGAGGAGACGCGGGGCCTGCTCGGCCGGGAGCGGCTCGCCCGGCTGCCGCGCGGCGCCGTGCTCGTGAACGTCGCACGCGGCTCCCTCGTCGACGCCGACGCCCTCGTGGACGCGGTGCGCGAGGGGCGCCTCGGGGGAGCGGGCCTCGACGTGACCGACCCCGAGCCGCTGCCCGAGGGGCACCCGCTGTGGACGGCGGGCAACGTCATCGTGACGCCCCACTCCGCCGACACCCCCGACATCGTGCGCCCCCTGCTGCACGGGCGCATCGTGCGCAACGTCGAGGCGTTCGTCTCAACGGGCCGCTTCGTCGGCATCGCCGACCCGCGCCGCGGCTACTAAACCGCCCCGCCCCATCCCCTCCCGCTTCGCCCGAGGACCTCCGCGACCGGCGATCGCGGAGGTCGTCGGGCGAAGGGGCTCCCTTGCGGTTCCCCGGACAGGATTCGCAGCGGATCGCGTCAGAGATCGTCAGGCGAGCGGCGGAAAGAAAAGAGCCCCGGTCGCTGGGCGACCGGGGCGTTCGCTCCCCGAGTTGGACTCGAACCAACAACCTGCCGGTTAACAGCCGGCTGCTCTGCCAATTGAGCTATCGGGGATGACGACTTGAAAAGACTATCAAGGCGGTTGTGTTCAAGGCAAAATCAAGCGGCCATTCAGTGCAGCTCGGGCGTGTCGAGAGTGGCTCGTGCTCGCCCGGCAGGCGCCGAGGGAGGTCGACCGCCCAGAACGGCCGTCATCGAGCGCGCTTCTTGCCGGGCGAACCTCGGGGCGGAGGCGAAGCCTGGTCCGACGCCGCTACCCTCGCAGGCATGGACAGCACACTGGCGTGCCTCGAGACCTGGATGCCGCAGCAGCGGTGGTACGCGACGAAGGGCCGCGCGCCGGCGCTGCGCATCGTCGGCTCCTGGGACCTCCCGGACCCGCACCGGCCGGAGGGCGAGGCCGCCGCGCAGGCGCGGACCCTGCTCGTCGCCGACGAGGGCGCGCAGCCCGCGACGCTCTACCAGGTCCCCGTCGTGATCCGGCCGACCTCCGCCGTCGACCCCGCCTCGGCGCACGTCATCGGCAGCCCGGCCCCCGGCGCGACGCTCGTCGACGGCCCCTTCGACCCTGCCTACACGGAGGCGCTGCTGCGCCTGGTGACCGGCGGCGGCCGGAGCGCGCCGCCGGACGACCGGGCCCGGGAGGCCGGCGCATCGGCGAGCGCCCGCGGCATCCCGTCCGCCTCCGCCCGGGCGACCGGCGCGTATACGGCGCGCGTGCTCGACGGCGAGCAGTCGAACACCTCGATCATCTACCGCGGCGACGACGAGTCGGCCCCGATCATCTGCAAGGTCTTCCGGCAGCTGCATCCCGGCATGAACCCCGACATCGAGCTGCAGACGGCGCTCGCCGAGGCCGGCTCCGCGCACGTCCCCCGCGCCGTGGGCCACGTGGCCGGGCGCTGGCCCGACCCGTCGGGCGAGGGCCTCGTCGACGGCTCGCTCGCGTTCGCCCAGGAGTTCGTGCCCGGCGTCGAGGACGCCTGGCGCGTCGCCCTGCGCGCCGCGGCGGCGGGCGAGGCGTTCGACGCGAGCGCCCGAGGCCTCGGCGTCGCGACGGCCGAGGCGCACGTCGCGCTGGCCGACCTGTTCGACGCCGTGCCCGCCGCGGAGGAGGATCGCGCGCGGATCTCCGACGCCTGGCGACGGCGCCTGTCCGCGGCGATCGCGGAGTCGCCGGAGATCGAGGCCGCGCGGGAGGCGATCGAGGCGGTCTACGCGCGCGCCGAGCAGCGCGACTGGCCGGCGCTGCAGCGCGTCCACGGCGACTACCATCTCGGACAGGTCATCCTGGCGCCCGGTCGCGGCTGGGTGCTGCTCGACTTCGAGGGCGAGCCGATCCGGCCGATGGCGGAGCGGACTCGACCCGACCTGGCGATCCGCGACGTCGCGGGGATGCTCCGCTCCTTCGACTACGTCGCCGGCTCGCTCCGGCTCGAGCATCCCGAGCGCCCCGCGGAGCCGGTGGAGGAGTGGGCGAGCGCGGCGCGGTCGTCGTTCCTCGAGGGCTACGTCGAGGCGTCCGGCGCCGATCCGGTCGTGCTGCAGCCGCTGCTGGCCGCGCTGGAGCTCGACAAGGCGGTCTACGAGGCCGTCTACGAGGCCCGCAACCGCCCGGACTGGATCGCCATCCCGCTCGACGCGATCCGCCGGCTCACCGCGTAGCGCGACGGTCGAGGCGTCGCTTCGCGGGCGGAACGGCTCCGGGCCCCCGCACGACGTGCGAGGGCCCGGAGCCGTTCGATGCGATCGCGGGTCTAGCCGACCGTCAGCGAGCCCTCGAGGCGGATGTCGTGCGACGACGCGCCGACGAGCACGGCGACCTGGCCGGCCGGGGCGACCCACTCGGTCGTCTCGGCGTCGACGTACGAGACGGCGCGGCGGGGGAGTCGCAGCGTCACGCGCTCGCTGGCTCCGGCATCCAGCCGCACCTTCGCGAAGGCGGCGAGCTGCCGCTCGGGCGTCGGCACCTCGGTCGGCAGTTCGCCGACGTACACCTGCACGACCTCCGCGCCCGCTCGTTCGCCCGTGTTCGTCACGTTGACGGAGACGGTCGCGACGTCGTCGGCCGACCCGTCGCCCGCCGGTGCGATCTCGAGATCGGAGAACGCGAAGCTCGTGTAGCCGAGGCCGTGGCCGAAGGGGTAGACGGGCTGCGGTCCGTCGGCCGTCACGCCGCGGTAGCCGACGAAGACGCCCTCCGTGTAGGTCACGTCGCCGTCGACGCCCGGGTAGCTCCGCGGGTCCGCGGCGGGCGTGTCGTCGAGGCTGCGGGGAAGCGTGAGCGGCAGGCGGCCGCCCGGCTCGACGGCGCCCGTGAGCACGCGGGCGAGGGCGTCGCCCTGCGCCTGGCCGGGGAACCACGCTTGGAGGAGCGCGGCGGGCTCGACGCCCCAGCCGGCGATGTCGACCGGGCTGCCTGCCATGAGCACGACCACGGTGCGCGGGTTCGCCGCCACGACGGCGCGGATGAGGTCGGCCTGGCCGCTCGGCAGCCCCAGGTGCGGGCGGTCGTCGGCCTCGGCCTCGTAGGTGCGCACGACCACGATCGCCGCGTCCGAACGGGCGGCGAGGTCGGCGGCCTCGTGCACGGCGGGCGAGAAGACGCCGCGCGGGGGCACCCAGCCGAGGCGGAGCCGCGCACCGACGAGGAAGCCCTGCGCCGGGTCGTTCGCCCGGTACTCGAGTCGGACCTCGTAGGGACGACCGGCTTCGAGGCGACGCGCGAAGGTGCGCAGCACGGCGTCCGTGCCGATGCCGGGGTCGACCCCGTAGGGGAGCGGCCGGTCGTGCGTCTCGAGGTCGGCCGGGGCCTCGGCGTCCTCGTCGGTCTCGGCCGCCGTCTCGGTCGCCGCGGCGTTCTCGGCCGTGGCGGCGGCGATCTCGGTCACGACCTCCTCGGCGCTCTTGACCTCGTCGGCCGAGCTGGAGACGACTTCGCCGTCCAGCACGAGCTCGTACGCGCCGAGCGCCGTGACCGTGAAGGAGTAGGCGCCTGAGACGGGGACCGTGAGCGTTCCCGTCCAGCGGGCGGACATCTGCCCGTTCAGCTCGGTCGGCAGCCGGTCGTAGCGGGCCGACGACGCGTTGAAGCCGGGGAAGTTGTGGAAGCCGAGGTTGAGCTCCACCTGGCCGTCGTCGCGGACGATGTGCGGCTCGCCCCGCAGGTCGGGGTTCGTCCAGTACTCGGCGCGCAGGCCGCGCGCGCCCTCGGGCGTCGCGAAGAAGCTCGAGGGGATGGCGTCGGGGCCCTGCAGCAGCGCGCCCGGCGTCACCGGGTCGGAACCGTAGGCGATCTCGACCGCCACGTCCTCGCCCAGGGCCGTGCGCAGGCCGTCGAGCGGGGAGACGCCCTTCGTGCCCTTGATCTGCGAGCTGCCGCCGCCCTGCGCGCTCACGGCGTCGACGTCGGGGCCGATGAGAGCCACGCTGCGCACCGCTCCGAGGGGGAGCACGCCGTCGTTCGAGAGCAGCACCATGCCGTCCTCGGCGATGCGCCGCGCGACGTCGTGGTGCTCGTCGACGGGGAAGTCCGCCACGCCGACGGGGTTCTCCAGCTGGCCGAGGCCGATGAGCGGTCGCAGGATGTTGCGCACCTTCTCGTCGATCGTCGACTCGGCGACCTCGCCCGCCTGCACGGCGGCGAGGAGCTTCGACCCCCAGTGGCCCTCGTTGGGCTGCTCCTGGTCGAGCCCGGCGTTCGCGGCGTTCGCGGTCGAGTGGTTGGCGCCGTAGTCGCTCATGATCCAGCCGCGGAAGCCGAAGCGGTCGCGCAGGACGTCGCGCAGCAGCTCTTGGTTCTCGCAGGCGAAGTCGCCGTTCACGCGGTTGAAGGCGCCCATCATCGAGGCGACCTCGCCGCGCTGCACGAGCGCCTCGAACGGCGGCAGGTAGACCTCGTGCATCGTGCGCGCGTCGACGACGGCGTTGACGCTCGAACGGTGATCCTCCTGGTTGTTGATCGCGTAGTGCTTGGCGCAGGCCTGCACGCCCTGCTCCTGCACGGCGCGCACGAAGGCGACGCCCATCTCGGCGGCGAGGCGCGGGTCCTCGCCGTACGACTCGAAGGTGCGGCCGCCGACCGGCACGCGGGCGACGTCGACCGCGGGTCCCAGCGAGACGTTGTGGTCGGTTGCCCGGCACTCGACGCCGATGACGCGGCCGTACTCGGCGGCGCGCGCCGGGTCCCACGTCGCGGCGAGCGCGATCGGCGCGGGGAGGTTCGTGGCACGTCCGTCGTGCACGTCGCCCTTGTTGATGCGCACGCCCGCAGGGCCGTCCGCCATCTGGATGGCCGGCAGTCCGAGCCGTTCGAGCGGGCCCGAGTAGAAGCCGTAGTTCCAGTCGAGGTCGCCGGTCGCGAAGGCGACCTTCTCCTCGAGCGTCATGTCGGCGAGGAGCGCGTCCACGCGCTCCTCGGTCTCGGCGCTCGCCCAGGAGGGCGAGGACGGCTGCGCTGGCGTGGTGGTCATAGGCGTCACTCCGTTGTCATGCCCGGAGGCGCGGACCGCACCGTCCGCGCCATGTGCCTGGGAGTATGCCCGCGAAAACCGTAACCGGTCAACTTTCTTCTCCCGCGGGCGCGCCGCCGCCATGATCCGCCGGCCGGCGACGGCGCGCCCGCGGACCCTACCGGCGGTGCGTGTGCTCCGCGGCGAGCGCGCGCAGGCTGAGCCCCGTGCCGCCGCGCGGGATGACGGTCGACCCGCCGCTCACGTCCAGCGTCGTCGCCGTGATGCGCGAGGCCTTGTCGGAGACGAGGAAGGCCACGGCGTCGGCGACGTCCTGCGGCGACGCCACGCCGCCGAGCGGCGCGAACGACTCGAGGTGCGCGCGCACGAGCTCGTTGCGGAACCCCGGATGCCCGTTGTCGGTGAAGCCCGGCACGACCGTGTTGACGCGGATGCCCGCGGGCGCGAGCGCGCTCGCGGAGTGGTAGGTGAGCGCCTCGACGGCCGCCTTGCTCATGGCGTAGACGATGTCGCCGGCGCTCGGGAAGCGCACGGCCGCCGAGGAGATGTTCACCACGCTCGCGCCGCGCGTCATCCGCGTCGCAGCGGCCTGGATGAGCAGCAGCGGCGCACGGGTGTTCACGGCGAAGTAGCGGTCGAAGTCGGCGGCCCCGGCGTCGGCGAGCGAAGGGCCCAGCAGCAGCCCGGCATTGTTCACGAGGGCGCCCAGCGCGGTCGCCTCGCCGCGGTCGACGAGCTCGTCGACGGCAGCCATGATCGTCGTCGCGGCGTCGGCCGACTCGAGGTCGGCCCGCACCGTCGTGCAGGCCCCGCCGGACTCGAGGATGCGAGTGCGGAGCTCCTCCGCCCGCCCGGCGCGCGTCGAGTAGTGGGCGACCACGTGGAAGCCCGCCTCGGCGAGGGCGGCCGCGATGACCGAGCCGATCCCGCCGCTCGCGCCCGTGACGACGGCGATGCGCCCGTTCGGGGTGCTCTCGGTCATTCCGCCTCCTCGATGTGCTGGTCGACGATGCTCGCGGCGGCCCCGTCGGCGCGGGGGAGCGCGAGCAGGGGCAGGAGCGCGTCCAGGGTCCCGTCGAAGCGCTCGGGCGCCTCGGGCCAGCGGTCGTGCAGCGCGAGGTAGTCCTTCGTGCCGATGCTCGCCGCGACGACCACCCAGGCGGCGGACTCGACGTCGAGGTCCGGCCGCAGCAGTCCCTTCGCGCGGGCTGCGGTGAGGCAGGCCGCGGCGAAGGAGCTCCAGGTGGCGAACGGGTCGAGCCGCCGTTCGGGGAAGTGCTCGCGCGACTCGAACGCGATCCGGATGCCGGCGCGCACGATCGCGTCGTCGGCGAGCAGCTCGCCGATCGCGTGGAAGGTGCGTCGCAGCAGGTCGAGCGGGTCGGTCGCGGCGGTCGTCACGCGCGCCTGCACGGCGTGCATCGAGCCGCGCTCGTGATCGAGGACGGCCGAGCCGAGCTCGTGCATCGACGCGTAGCGCGTCGACGCGGCGTCGGTGCCGGCCGCCGCTCGCACCTCCTCGATCGAGACGAGGACGAAGGGGGCCGCCGCGAGCAGCCGGGCGCCGGCCAGCAGCTCGGCGTCGGGGCCCTGGACGGCGCGGGGAGCGCCCTCGGTCGCGCTCACTCGGCGCTCTCCGAGTACGCGAGGCTCGCCTTGGCCGTGACGCCCGACGAGGTGCGCGACTGCACGAGCAGGTCGTGCACGGACTCCGCTCCGCGGATGCGGCGGTCCCGCACGATCGTGGTCGTCGAGGTCCAGTCGCCGGGCAGTGGCAGCGGGTCGAGCGAGAACTCGAGCGCGGAGTTGCGCATCCACAGCGTGCCCATGCGGGCGCGGTCGATGCCGTTGGCGATGTAGATGATCGCCTGCGCGAGCTGGCCCATGAGGGTGAGTTGGTCGATCGCCGTCACCCCCGGCCAGTACGCGCTCTCCAGTCCGTGCGAGCCGGCTGCGGCCGCTGCGGGCTCGGTCTCGGCGCGGTGCTCGCAGCGCAGGACCCGGGCCTCCGGATCGTAGTCGGTGAGCCAGGTGCTCGTGCGCGTCGCGAGGGTCAGGTCGCCGTAGACGCTGCGGGAGATCGACCGGTTCTCGCGGCGGGTACGGGCCGCGGTGGTGGTGAGCTCGGGCTCGTGCGCATCGGCCGGCCAGTTCGCGAGGGTGACGGAGGACTTGATGTTGCCGACCGTGCCGTCGAGCCGGAGCGTGCCGGCGGCGGGATCCGGCGTGGCCGAGTAGGTGACGGGAACGCGGTCGAGGCGGTCCCAGGGCTCGGCGCCCGCGCGCAGCGAGAACGCCGCGACGCGGCTCGCGGTGGGCGAGTCGCGGATGCTCGGAGAGAGCCGCTCGGTGACCAGGAGGGGCAGGATCACGGCGTCGATCGTGCTCAGGTGGGGGACGCGGACGGTGCCGTCGGTGCGCCGGGACCAGTCGGCCGGGTACCTCACGGCGCAGTCGGCGCTGATGGATTCGCCGTCGTTCGCGGCGCGGATCGCGTTCACCTCGTAGCGCACGCTCCGGTAGCCGGAGGCGAAGTAGCGATCCTTGTCGGGGCCGAGCACGGCGCTGAGCTCGAGCGGGAGTGCGAGGGACGGCGGGCTCGAATCCAGCCGCGAAGCAGAGTCCATGGATAGACAATACAGAATTGCGTGTTACAGGGGCGAACCTCGACATCTCGAGGCGCCGCATCCCGGGCGCGCCGGGGGCGCGGGCGGGTCGTTCCGGCAGAGGTCCGGCGATTCGCTGCTACGGTGGAGGGATGGCGCGCAGCAGAGTTGGACGTCCCCCGGAGCCCGGTATCACCGATGCGTTACGCAAGGCGGCTGAACGCATCATGATCGCGGAGGGCTACTCCCGGCTCAGCATCGACCGTCTCGCCAACGAGGTCGGCACGACGCGGCCGACGTTCTACCGTCGCTACCCCACACTCGCCCACCTCATGTTCGAGGTGGTCCGCGACGCCTTCGGCACGGGCGAGCACGTCGACACGGGCTCGCTGCGGGACGACCTGCTGGCGCTGCAGCGCAACGAGGTGACGATGTTCGCCTCGCCGCTGCTCATGAAGAACTTCGCCGGCATCCTGGAAGCCGTCCGCATCGATCCCGCCGTGGGCACGATGTACCAGGAGCAGTTCGTGCAGCCCCGCCGCGAGAACGTCGCGCGGATCCTGCAGTCCGCGGTCGTGCGCGGCGACATCGATCTCGCGCGGGTCGACTTCGACCTCGTGTGCGACCTGCTGACCGGGCCGATCCTCGCCCGGGCGCTGCTGCCCGTCGGTGCCGCGAACGACGATCGCTTCGCCCGGCAGACCGTCGACGTCGTGCTGACCTACCTGCGGGCGGCGACGGCCGAGGCCGCAGGAGCGTAGTCGGGGCGAACGAGGACGCTGGCTCCGTCCGAGCACGGATGCCGGCCCTCGTCCCGACCCGTCTCGAGGCGACGCCTAGCCCGCCAGGAGCGCGTCGACGCGCTCGGGCGCGAGCACGTGCTGCGCGACCATGAGCGCGCCGCCCTGCACGCCGATGGCGTCGCCGGCACGGGACTGCACGATCGTGAGCTCGCGCGTGGACAGCGGGATCGAGCGCCCGTAGACCACCTCGCGGACGCCCGCGAGCACGTGCACGCCCGCGTTCGCGACGCTCCCGCCGAGCACGATGACCGACGGGTTGAGGATGCTGACGAGCGTCGCGAGCACCTCCCCGATGTCGCGGCCGGCCTGCCTCGCGAGGGCGATCGCGGTCTCGTCGCCCTCGCGGACGAGGCGCACGACGTCGGCGCTCCCGCTCGCCTCGACGCCCGCCTCCCGCAGGCTCGCGGCGATGCCCAGGCCGCTGGCGATCCCGCCGAGGTCGCGTTCGTCATCGGCGGGGCGGCTCGTCCCCCTGCCGCGGGGGACCTGCGCATGCCCGATGTCGCCCGCCGATCCCTGGGCTCCGCGCTGCAGCGCGCCCCCGGCGATGACGCCGGCGCCGACGCCCGTCGCGACCTTGACGAAGACGAGGTCGTCGACGCCCGGCCAGCACAGGGCGTGCTCGCCGAGCGCGAGGAGGTTGACGTCGTTGTCGACGAGCACCGGGCCGTCGAACGTGCGGCCGATCCAGCCGGGGATGTCGAAGCCGTCCCAGCCGGGCATGATCGGCGGCGCGATGAGCGTGCCGGTGCGGTGCTCGACCGGGCCGGGGACGCCGATGCCGACGCCGGCGAGGGGGAGGGCCGCGAGATCCTCGCGCGCGCACAGCTCGAGAGCGGCGCCCGTGCACTGCTCGAGCACCGGCTCGGGGCCGTCCGCGATGCGCACGGGGAACGCCCGCGAGGCGAGCACCCGACCGGCGAGGTCGGTCGCGGCGACCACGGCGTGGGTCGCGCCGAGGTCCATGGCGACGATCTTCATGGCGCCGGGGTCGAACTCGACCCGGGCCGGGCGTCGCCCGCCCGTGGACGCCGCGGCGCCGGCGCTGCGGACGAGACCCGCGCGCAGGAGCTGGTCGACCCGCGCCGACATGGTGGACCGGCCGAGGCCGGCGAGTTCGATGAGCTCGGCCGTGGTGCGCGCGCGACCGTCGCGCAGGAGCTGGAGCACCGAGCCCGGTCCCGTCGTCGATGCCATTGGCCTCCCTCTCGTCGTCAGCGTACCGCAGCGCATTCGTCGAGCCCTGAGGGGCTTTTGCGTGAGCCGTGTCAGAAGCGAGGATGGCCTGACGGCGGCGCAGCGGCCGGGCTCCCACCCGCGGATCGTGCCGCGCCCCGTATCATCCGAACCCATCGCATCAGCGTTCGAAGGAGAAACGATGCCAGCCCTCGCATCCGTGCAGTCCAGCACCGCGCATCAGCCGCCCGCCGGCCTCGAGACGACGGGAGCGCGGGCATGAGCGGGACCGGACGCGTCGGCGTCGGCGTCATCGGCGCCGGCATGATCAGCGACACCTACCTGGAGAACCTCACGAGCTTCCCCGACGTCGAGGTGCTCGCGATCGGCGACCTCGACGCGGCCCGCGCCGCCGCCCAGGCCGAGAAGTGGGGCGTGCGCTCCTCCGGCGCGGCCGACGACGTGCTCGCGAACCCCGACGTGGAGATCGTCGTCAACCTCACCATCCCCGCCGTGCACGCCGAGGTCGCGCTGGCGACGCTCGACGCGGGCAAGCACGTGTGGACCGAGAAGCCCATCGCCGTCGACCGCGCGAGCGCCCGGGCGGTGCTCGACCGGGCCGCCGCGACGGGCCTGCGCGTCGGCGTCGCCCCCGACACCGTGCTGGGCCCCGGCGTGCAGACCGCCCGCCGGGCCATCGCCCGCGGCGACATCGGCACGCCCATCGCCGCGCAGACGGTCATGCAGTACATCGGGCCCGACCTCTTCCACCCGAACCCGGAGTTCCTCTTCAGCCCCGGCGCCGGCCCCCTCTTCGACATGGGCCCGTACTACCTCACGGCGCTCGCGAACGTCTTCGGCGCCTACGACAGCGTCTCGGCATCCGGCATCCGCGGTCGAGAGACGCGCCGCGTGCAGGTGGGCGACCGCGCCGGCGTCGAGTTCCCCGTCACCGTGCCGACGCTCGTGAACGCGATCATGCGCTTCGAGTCGGGCGCGGGCGCGCAGAGCGTGTTCAGCTTCGACTCGCACTTCCCGCGCATGGGCTACGTCGAGGTCACGGGCACCGAGGGCACCATGCTCATCCCCGACCCGAACATGTTCGTCGGCGACGTCAAGATCACGCACGCGGGCGACCCCATGGCGGAGCCCGAGTGGCGCACGCTGGAGCCGGTCGGCGTCGAGGCCGGCCGCGGCCTCGGCGTGCTCGACATGGCCCGCTCGATCCGCGCCGGCGCGCCGCACATCGCCACGGGCGAGCTCGGCTACCACGTGCTCGACACCATGATCTCCATCGACGAGTCCATCTCCTCCGGGCAGACCGTGCGGGTCGCGAGCTCGATCGGCGAGATCCCCCTCATCCCCGAGGAGTGGGACCCGCGAGAGGCGACCCTGTGACCCGCGCCGCGGCGCGGACCCGACGAACCCGGGGAGAACGATGATCGAGGCGGAGCTGAGGGAGTGGCTGCTCGACTCGGATCCGGCGCTGCGCTGGCAGGTCGAGCGCGACCTGCTCGGAGCGCCCGAGGAGGTCTGGCGGGCCACACGCGCGCGCGTCGCGACCGAGGGCTTCGGCGCCCGGCTCCTCGCCGAGCAGGATGCCGACGGGCAGTGGGCCGGCGGCGCGTTCTTCCCGGCCGGCTGGGACTGGGCGAGCGGCGAGCCGCAGCCCTGGACCGCGACGACGTGGGTGCTCAAGGACCTCCGCGAATGGGGCGTCGACGCCGCGGCGCTCGGCGACACGGCGCAGCGCCTCGACGCCGTCGCCCGCTGGGAGTACGACGACCTGCCGTACTGGGGCGGCGAGGTCGACTGCTGCATCAACTCCTGGACCCTGTCGAACGGGCTCTGGCTCGGCGCCGACGTCGACGGGCTCGTCGACTGGTTCCTCCAGCACCAGCTCGACGACGGCGGCTGGAACTGCGAGTGGGTGGAGGGGTCCCGCGTCTCCTCGTTCCACTCGACGCTCAACGTGCTCGTCGGGCTGCTCGACCACCGGATCGTCACGGGCGACGAGGACCGGACGCGCGAGGCCAGGCGACGCGGCGAGGAGTACCTGCTGCGGCGCGGGCTCTACCGCCGGCTCTCCACGGGGGAGCCCTTCAGCGAGTCGGCTTTCAGCTTCGCGCATCCTCGGCGGGCCCGCTACAGCATCCTCGCCGCCGCTGACCACCTGCTCGCCGGGAGCATCGCCGACGGCACGGCGCCGGATCCGCGCATGGGGGAGGCGATCGAGCGCATCCGGTCGCAGCGCGGTGCCGACGGCCGGTGGCGGCAGGGGCACCGGTTCGCGGGAGCGGTCTGGTTCCACGTCGACGCGCCGGCCGGCGAGCCGTCGAAGTGGGTCACCCTGCAGGCGCTGCGCGTGTTCCGCCGATGGGACTCGCCGGCCTGAGGCCGGCGCGCGGCGCTCAGGCCGCCTGGTCGCCTCCCCGGCGTCGGCGCACGATCGTGACCACGGCCACGCACGCCCACGTGCCCAGCAGGACGGCCGTCAGCCCGATGCCGAAGTCCTCGAGGTCGAGCGAGGCGAGCCAGGCGACCGGCCCCGCGACGTCGAAGTGGTCGGCCGCGAGGCCCGACAGCTGGATCACCGCGACGACCAGGGCGGCGACCGCCGAGACGGCGGTCATCCACCTCGCGTACCCGGGTCGGCGGCCGGCCTGCGGCGCGTAGGCGTAGGCGCGCTGGGCGAGCGCGCCCTGCGCCGTGTCGAGCATCGACATGCCGGCGGCGAACACCGTCGGCAGGCTCAGCGCGACCCACCAGGGCATGCCGGACGCCGCCGATCCGCCGGCGAGCGCCAGCAGGCCGATCTCCGTGGCGGTGTCGAAGCCGAGCCCGAACAGGAGCCCCACGACGTACATGCGCGAGGGCCGGTCGATGACGCGCTGCGTCTTCGAGAGCGCATGCCAGACCGGGCCGCCGTGGCTTTCGTCGCGGTGGGAGAGGAGGCTCGCGAAGCCGAACGCCGCGAGCACGACGAGGAAGACGCTCGACACCGTCGGCCCCCACACGCCCGTGATCTCGTGCAGCAGCGAGCCGTCGTCGGCGAGCGCGGTCGAGACCAGACCCATGCCCGCCGCGAGCAGCCCGCACAGCGCGAACACCACCGTCGAGTGGCCGAGCGAGAACCAGAAGCCGACGGTCTTCGCCGGGAGCCCCCGCGCCTGCAGCGTGCGGGTCGTGTTGTCGATCGCCGCGATGTGGTCGGCGTCGAACGCGTGCCGCAGGCCGAAGGCGTAGGCCGTGAGGCCCAGCACGAGCACGGTCGTGCCGCCCGCATCCGCCCCCGAGGCGGCGGCGAGGAGCAGCGTGCCCCAGCCGAGGACGTGCAGGAGCACGACGGCGACGGCCACGGGCATCACCGAATCGCCGCGCCGCGCGGCGCGGATGCTAGCGAGCACCGACATGGTCGTCCTTCCGCTCAGCCGGCGCGGACGAGCCCGCCGGCGCTTCCACGAGGCTCGCGTCGCCGCCGCGACGATCGGCCTCGAGCTCGCGGCGCCACCGCTCGAAGGCGTCGTCCAGCGGGCTCAGGTGCGCCTCTGCGCCGAGCCAGCGGGCGACGGCGCCGGGCTGCTCGAGCGCCATGACGCGGTCGAGGGCCGGGTCGGCTTCCGCTTCCACGTCCCCCGAGGCTCCGGCGGCCGTCGGCCTCGCACCCGCGAGCACGACCGTGTCGAAGACGCGGCTCCCGCCGAGCACGCCGGGCATCGGCGCCTCGCCGGCCGCGCTCAGCGCCTCGGCGAGCACCGGCGCGCCGTCGACCGTGACGCGCAGTCGCGAGTCGACCCGTCCGCCGCGTTCGCCCGTGCGTCCCAGCACGAGCGTTTCGCGCAGCAGCACGGTCGCCCCCGGGCCCGCCGCGACGGTCGTCTCGCGCGCGACCTCGGCGCCGGCCGCGAGCACGAACGGCAGCGAATGCCAGGCGAGCGAGCCGCCGGCGCCGATCTCCGCATCCACGATCCAGCGCGACACGGCGCGTCGGCCGCTCGCCGCCCGGTGCCCGTAGGCCACGGTGCCGCCGACGTCCTCGATGCGCAGCGCGCAGCCCGCGCCCACCCGGATGCGGATGCGGACGACGTCGCCCGGCAGCAGCAGCGCGCCCGCCGCGACGAGCGCGACGTGCGCCGTGCGGGGCGTGCGCGCGACCAGCCGCGGGGCGAGCAGGTCGCTCTCGAGGCGGACGCGGGCCCGCTGCTCGCCCGCCTCGACCGAGATCAGGGCGCTCGAGACCGCGCCCGGCGGCGCCGAGCCGGATGCCGCTGCGACCGGCGACGCCGGAGCGTCGTCCGTCACCCGACCCGCCCCCGAGTGCGCGACCGGCTCAGCCACGCGATCCGGCGTCGGCGTGCTCGTGGTCGTGCGCGTGACCCTGCCCGCCGTCCTGCGCGTGGCCGTGCGCGTGCTCATGCTCGCCTCCCTCGTGCGCGTGCACCGTCCAGCCGCCGTCCTCGTCGGCGTGGCTGTGCGGCGCCATGGGGCCCGGGTCCTGCGGCACGTGGGTGCCCGCCCGGTGCGCGGCGAGCATGGACAGCGTCCACTCGCGCAGCCGGGCCACCGACTCCGGGTCGGTGCGGGAGAGCGCGAGCACGGCGCGGCCGTCGCGGGCGTCGCTCGCATCCGCCACCATGCGCTCGACGTCGACGCCCACGTAGGGCGCGAGATCGGTCTTGTTGACCACGAGCAGGTCGGCGCGGCCGATGCCCGGGCCGCCCTTGCGGGCGACGTCGCCGCCGCCGGCGACGTCCAGCACGAAGATCTGCGCGTCGACCAGGGCGGGGGAGAAGGTCGCCGTGAGGTTGTCGCCGCCCGACTCGATGATCACGATGTCGAGCGGCGCGAAGTCCTCCTCGAGGTCCTCGGCGGCGTGCAGGTTCGCCGTCACGTCGTCGCGGATGGCCGTGTGCGGGCAGGCGCCCGTCTCGACGGCGCGGATGCGCTCGGGCTCGAGCACGCCCTCCGAGCGCAGGAAGCGGGCGTCCTCGTCGGTGTAGATGTCGTTGGTGATGACGCCCAGCCGCACGTCGTCCCGCAGGCTGCGGCAGAGCGTCGCGATGAGCGACGACTTTCCGGTGCCCACTGGGCCCGCGACGCCGAGCCGCAGGGCGCGGCCGGACGTGCCGACGCCCGCGATCTCCTGCGCGGGAGCGGTCTGGATCGATGCAGCCTGTTCAGGCACGGGACAACCTCCTGGTCGTGCGGGGGTGGGTCTCGACCCATGCCCTCGCGGTCTGGGCGGGTGCGGGCTGTTCAGGCACGGAACAGCCTGCGGGTGGTCCGGGCGTGGGCCTCGGCCCACGCCTCGGACTGGGGCGCGCTCGCGGCCGGGACGTCGGCCGGGCGGGTGAGCGTCGCGAGCTCCTGCACGTCGCCGTCCACGGCGGCGCAGGCGCGGACGACCCACGCCGTCACCTCGGCCGGGTCGCGCGGCTCGAGCTTGAGCAGTGCGGCGGCCGCGCTCGCGGCGTCGTCGTACACGGCGAGTCGGGCGAGGTCGAGCGCCGTCATGCCGGATGCTGCGGCGATGGCGCCGAGCACGACCGCCCGCGGCGGGTAGGGCCGCGCCGCGGACAGTCGCGCCAGCACGTTCGACTCCGGCCACACGATCGTCGCGAGCCGGAGCAGGCCGCGGCCGAGCGCCCGAGCCGCGTCGCGCTGGGCGGGCGACGGCGTGCGCGCGGCCCACTCGAGCTCGACGACGGGCAGCAGACCGGCATCCTCGAGCGCCGCGTGCCGCGCGACGACCGCGCAGCCCGCCTCGACGAGCGAGGTCGTGGTCGCGCGCGCGACGAGCAGCGCGGGGACCTCGGCGAGCGTCGCGCCGCCCATGAGGGCGGGCTCCATGCCCGCCGAGTGCGCGTGACCGCCCGAGGGCAGGCGCGCATCGGCGAGGAGCATGGCGACGGTCGACGAGGGGATCGCCGCCGCGACCGGCGAGGACGCCGGCGCGGCGGGGGAGAGGCGGATCGGCGGCACGGCGTCAGAACATCGTGTAGAGCTGCGCGAGCGGGAGCCGCTCGGCGGGCGCCGGCACGACCTCGTCGCCGTCGATCGTGATGCGGAACGTGTCCGGCTCGATCTCGATCCGCGGCAGCAGGTCGTTGTTGCGCATGTCCTTCTTGCCGATCTCGCGCGTCGGCCGCAGCGCCTCCACGCGACGGCGCAGCCCGAGCCGCTCCGGCAGGCCGTCCTCGATGGCGGCGGGCGAGACGAACGTGACCGACAGGTCGGCCGCCGCGGCGTCGTAGAACGTGGGCCGCAGCAGCACCGGCTGCGGCGTCGGGATCGACGCGTTCGGGTCGCCGAGCGCGCCCCACACGATGCCGCCGCCCTTGATGACGACCACGGGCCGCACGCCGAAGAACGCGGGATCCCACAGCACGAGGTCGGCGAGCTTGCCCGCTTCGATCGAGCCCACCTCGTGGTCGATGCCGTGCGCGACGGCCGGGTTGATCGTGTACTTCGCGACGTAGCGGCGGGCGCGCTCGTTGTCGGCCGCGTAGGCGCTCGAGAGCGGGCCGCGGCGCGCCTTCATGACGTGCGCCACCTGCCAGGTGCGGGTGATCACCTCGCCGATGCGGCCCATCGCCTGCGCGTCGGACGACGTGATCGACAGCGCGCCCATGTCGTGCAGGATGTCCTCCGCGGCGATCGTCGTGCCGCGGATGCGCGACTCGGCGAAGGCGAGGTCCTCCGGCACGGCCGGGTTCAGGTGATGGCACACCATGAGCATGTCGAGGTGCTCGGCGACGGTGTTCACCGTGTGCGGCAGTGTCGGGTTCGTCGAGCCCGGGATGACGTTCGGCAGCCCCGCGATGGCGAGGATGTCGGGGGCGTGCCCGCCGCCCGCGCCCTCCACGTGGAAGGCGTGGATCGACCGGCCGGCGATGGCGTCGACGGAGGACTCCACGAACCCGGCCTCGTTGAGCGAGTCGGAGTGCAGCGCGACCTGCAGGCCCCAGCGGTCGGCCGCCGTGAGCGCCGCGTCGATCGCGGCGGGCGTCGAGCCCCAGTCCTCGTGCACCTTGTAGCCGGCGGCGCCGGCGAGCGCCTGCTCGGCGAGCGCCTCCGCCGAGACCGTGTTGCCCTTCGCGAGCAGCAGCACGTTGACCGGCAGCGCGTCCAGCGAGCGGTGCATCTCGCGCAGGTGCCAGGCGCCGGGCGTCACCGTCGTCGCCTTCGAGCCCTCGGACGGACCCGTGCCGCCGCCGACGATCGTCGTGATGCCGGTCGCGCTCGCCTCGTGGATCTGCGAGGGGGAGAGCAGGTGCACGTGCGTGTCGATCGCGCCCGCCGTGAGGATGCGGCCCTCGCCGGAGATCACGTCGGTCGTCGGGCCGATCACCAGGTTCGCGTCGACGCCGTCGGCGATGTCGGGGTTGCCCGACTTGCCGATGCCGACGATGCGGCCGTCGCGGATGCCGACGTCGGCGCGGATCACGCCCCACCAGTCGAGCACGATCACGTTCGTGATGACGGTGTCCAGCGCGCCCTCGGCGCGCGTGCGGGTCGACTGCGCCATCGACTCCCGGATCGACTTGCCGCCGCCGAAGACGGCCTCCTCGCCGCCCGCCGTCAGGTCGCGCTCGATCTCGATCCACAGGTCGGTGTCGCCGAGGCGCACCTGGTCGCCCACGGTGGGGCCGAAGAGCGCGGCGTAGCGCTCGCGGTCGATGCTGGCCATCAGGCTTCCTCTCCTTCGTTCGCGGCCTCGGCGGGCGCGTGCGCGTCGAGGTCGGCGTGCGCGGCGCGGCTCAACTGGATGCCGGGCACGCGTCGCGCCCCGCGCAGCGCGACCGCGGGCAGCTCCCGCGAGGCGCCCGGCTCGAAGCGCTCGGACGTGCCCGCCGGGATGTCGAGGCGGAAGCCGTGGGCGGCGGCTCGATCGAACTCGAGCGCCGAGTTCGCGTCGGGCAGGTGCAGGTGGGAGCCGATCTGCACGGGCCGGTCGCCCGTGTTCACGAACACGAAGGAACGGCGCTCGGCGGCGGTGCGATCGGCGTTGATCTCGATCTCGCCGGGGCGGACGCGCACGGCGCCGGGCCCGGATGCGGTGGTCGACATGGTCTCCTCGTTCTCGATGCGTCGGGAGCTGCGAGGCTCAGTCGATCGGGTGATGGATGGTGACGAGCTTGCGGCCGTCGGGGAAGGTCGCCTCGATCTGCACGTCGTGCAGCATCTCCGGCACGCCCTCCATGACCTGCTCGCGCGTGAGCACCTCGCGGCCCTCGCGCATGAGCGTCACGACGTCGGCGCCCTCGCGGGCGCGCTCGACGACCCACGTGGTGAGCAGCGCGACCGTCTCCGGATGGTTCAGGCGCACGCCGCGGGAGAGCCGGTCTCGGGCCACCATGCCCGCGACCGCCAGCAGCAGCTTCTCCGTTTCGGACGGAATGAGGTGCATGGCGTTCCTTTCGTCGCGCAGGCTCCCCGAACGTCGGCGCCCGGTTGCGGTACGGGCCGATCGGGAGGTGCTCGCGTTGTGGGGAGACGCGTGCGGTGGGAAGCCGCGGCGCCTGCGATCGTATCGACGCCGCGCAGGCCTCCCCGTCGATCGCCTCCGCGGCGATCATCTTTGCAGCCATTCGAAACGTGTTGGACGGATGCACGACACATTCCCGAAACATTTCCGAGTGCGTCGCGCGGGGCCGCTGCACACCGAACGTGCACGGAACTCCCATGTGACTCGATCAGGGTGGCAGTGCCCCCTTTTGGACGCACGGCTCCGGCCGGAGGCGCGCGGAGGGGGCGCCAGCGGCCGATCCGACGGGGTGTCGCGACGAGCACGGAACGCGACGAGGCGTCGGGAGGCGGCATGACCCAGGAAGCGGAACTCGCGATCGAGGAGATCGAGGTCTCGGTCGAGGCGATCGCCCAGCGGCTGCGCGAGCACGGCTCGGTGTTCGCGGAGGACGAGGCGGTGCTCCTCCTCGAGGAGGCGTCGGACACGGCCGAGCTCGGGCGATGGATCGAACGGCGCTGCGCGGGCGAGCCCATCGAGCACCTCGTCGGCTGGGCGGAGTTCGCCGGCCGGCGCATCCTCATCGGCGAGGGGGTCTTCGTGCCCCGGCACCGCACCGAGCTCCTCGTGCGCATCGCGGCCGTCCTCGCGGGCGAGGCCGGGGCGCGGCCGGTGATCGTCGACCTCTGCACGGGTTCCGGCGCGATCGCGGCCGTGCTCCTGGACGAGCTGCCGGGCGCCGTCGTGCACGCGAGCGACCTCGATGCCCGGGCCGTGCGCTGGGCCTCCGCGAACCTCGCCCACGCCGCGAGCGTGTGGCACGGCGACCTGTTCGATGCCCTCCCCAGCATCCTGCGGGGCGCGTGCGACGTGGTCGTGGCGAACGTGCCCTACGTGCCGACCGCCGCGCTGCGCCACCTGCCGGTCGACGCACGCGAGCACGAGCCCGAGCTCGCCCTCGACGGCGGCGCGGACGGTCTGGAGATCGCGCGCCGCGTGCTCGCCGTCGCGCCGGAGTGGCTCGCGCCCGGCGGCAGCGTGCTCTTCGAGGCGAGCGAGCGGCAGGTGACGGCGCTGTGCGCGGCGGCGGTGGACGCCGGGCTCGAGCCGCGCGTCTTCCGCGGCGACGACGCGGCCGTGGTCACCGCCCGCCGGCCCGCCCGCGGCTGAGCCGGCCCGGCATCCGTTTCACGATCTCGGCCCTTCTGCAACGTGCAGAAGGGCCGAGATCGTGAAACGAGCGAGGGAGCGCGGGCTCCGGCTACCCCTCGAGGTCGTCGCGCCCGGGCAGCCAGCTCTTGCCGGGGACGCCCCACGAGCGCTTGCGCATGGTCTTGAACGCCTGCTTGAACCACGGGTGGCCGAGCCGGTCGGCGTAGATGACCCCCTCGAGGTGGTCGTACTCGTGCTGCAGGATGCGGGCGAACCAGCCCTCCGCCTCGAGCTCGTAGTCGTTCCCGTCGATGTCCCGCGCGCGCAGCAGCGCACGCTCCGAGCGGCGCAGCGGGAAGCGCTCGCCGGGGAAGGAGAGGCAGCCCTCGCTCTCGAAGTCCTCGTCGAGCTCGTCGAGCGACTCGGGCACCGCGGGGGAGAGGTAGAGCACGGGGTCGATCGCGACGCCGCGGCGGGCCGTGCCGTCCTCCTCCTCGTAGGAGTAGACGAAGAGGCGCTTGCCGACGCCCACCTGGGGGCCCGCGAGCCCCACGCCCGGAGCGAGATCCATGGTCTCGTACATGTCGCGCACGAGCTCGCGGATCTCGTCGGTGATCTCGCCGACGGGCTCGGCGGGGGCGTGCAGGACGGGGTCGCCGTAGATGCGGATGGGGAGGATGGCCATGCGTCAAGGCTAGTCAGCGCGCGCCGTCGGCCGAGCCGTCCGCGCGCCGGCCCGCCCCTTCCGAGCGGCGGGTCCGCGGCGTGCGGCCCGCCGCGGCGTCCCGCGTCCGTCGAGCCTCGCTCGATACACTCACGAGGTGACTCTGGATGTGGAACTCCCGACCGCGATCGTCGTGGGCCTCACGCCCGTGCAGATGATCGGCATCCCGCTCGCGCTCCTCGGCGCCGTGTTCATGTCGCTCGGCGCGAAGTTCCAGCACCGCGGCGTCACCAAGGTCGAGCACCTGAGCGGCCAGTCGGCCGGGGCGGGCCTCGACCGCTCGCACCTGTTCGCGCTCCTCACCAGGCCCTCCTGGCTCGCCGGCACGCTCATGATCGGCTGCGCCATCGTGCTCCAGCTCGCGAGCCTCGCCTTCGCGCCGCTCATCGTCGTGCAGCCGCTCGGCGTCGTCTCCCTCGTGATCACGACCCTCATGACGGCCCGCTCGCTCGGCCGGCCGCTCACCAGGCAGCGAGTCATGGCGGTGTCGATGTGCGTGATCGGCGTCGCGATCTTCGTCACGACGGCCGCGATCTACGCCCAGGAGCGGCCGATCACGCAGACGCAGCTGCTCATCGTGCTCGGCATCCTCGCGGTCATCGTCGCGCTCTTCGCGATCTTCTTCGCGACGCTCCGCCGCCGCTTCAAGGGCCTCTTCTACGTGCTCGGCGCGGGCGTGCTCTACGGCTTCGTCGCGACCCTCGCGAAGGTCGTCATCAACCGCGTGCAGAACGCGTCGTTCGACTGGCTCACGCTGCTGTGCCTGGTCGCGCTCGTCACGGGAACGGCGGTGGGCGCCTACTTCGTGCAGACCGCGTACGCCTCCGGCCCGCCCGACATGGTCGTCGCCGGCCTCACCGTCATCGATCCGATCGTCGCCGTGCTCATCGGCATCGTCGTGCTGCACGAGGCGGCGGCGGCGCCCTGGTACGCCTACGGCCTGTTCCTCATCGGCGGTGCGATCGCGGTCACGGGCGTGTTCATGATCGAGCGCGGGCAGACGGACGACGAGATCGAGGCGGCCAAGCGCCAGGCGATCGGCGCCGTCGAGGCGGATGCCGGCGGTGAGCGGCCGAACGGCGCCGGCCCGGCTCGCGCGAGCGGTTCCGCCGGCGACCGCCGCGACGGCGGCGCCGGCCCCGTCGCGGAGCCCCTCAGGCGGCGCGACCGCGACTGATCGGCACCCCGGTACCACGTCCGAACAGGCGAATAGCCTGCGAGGCTGATCGGCCCCCGCGGGGGCGCCAGGTACCATTTCCAGTCGAACTGCGCTCGGTCACGAGCCGACGCGGCATCGCCGACCGAACCCGAGGAACTCGCACGTGCATCATTCCGGCCCCACCGAATCGACGAACGCAGGCGAATCGACGAGTCGCCCCACCGCCGACCAGCGGCCGCTCCGCGTCCTGATTCCCGGCGACACCTTCCCGCCCAACGTCAACGGCGCGGCGAAGTTCACCGAGCACCTCGCCGCCGGAATGGCCGAGCGCGGGCACGACGTGCACGTCCTCGTGCCCGCCGCGAGCCGTCGCCACGGCACCTGGAAGGAGACGTACGACGGCCAGACCGTGACGGCGCACCGGCTGCCCTCGTACCGCTGGGTCGCGCACGACTGGCTCCGCTTCGTCATCCCCTGGCGCGCCCGCCACCACGCCGCCCGCGTGCTCGACGAGGTGCGCCCCGATGTCGTGCACTGGCAGTCGCTCGTCGTGCTCGGCCGCGCCGCGTCGATCGAGGCCGCCAAGCGCGGCATCCGGATCGTCGGCACCAACCACCTCATGCTCGAGAACGTCATCGAGCACTCGATGGCGCCGAAGTTCCTGCACGCCACGATCGCCCGCCTGTGGTGGCGGGACGCGCGCGGCACGCTCGCCCGCGCCGCCGCCATCACCACGCCGACGCGTCGAGCCGCCGAGTTCCTCGAGCGCAACGGCGGCATCCACGACGTGCTCGCCATCTCCTGCGGCCTGCGGGCGAGCGACTACACGCCCGACTTCGGTCCGAAGCCCGACGGCCGCATCCTCTTCGTCGGCCGAGTGACGGGCGAGAAGCAGATCGACGTGCTCCTGAAGGCGTTCATGCGCCTGCCCTCGAGCCTCGCGACGCGGCTCGACATCGTCGGCAACGGCGACCAGAAGAAGCACCTCGAGCATCTCGCGCAGCAGCTCGGCATCGCCAAGCGCGTGACCTTCCACGGCTACGTCAGCGACGAGGAGCTGCGCCGCATGTACACGCGCGCGACCGTGTTCGCGATGCCGTCGATCGCCGAGCTGCAGTCGATCGCCACGATGGAGGCGATGGCCTCGGGCCTGCCCGTCGTGGGCGCCGACGCGATGGCGCTGCCGCACCTCGTGCACGACGGCGAGAACGGGTTCCTCTTCGCACCGGGCGACGTCGCCGACCTCGCCGCGAAGCTCGAGCGCGTGCTGCGGATGTCCGACGCCGAGCGCGAGACGCTCGGCCGCGAGGGGCTGCGGCTCGTGCAGATGCACGACATCGACCGCACCCTCGAGCTCTTCGAACGGCTCTACCGCGGCGAGACGGTGCGCGACGTCGCCGCTGACTCCGTCAACGAGCAGGACCACTCGCTCGACGCGGCGTAGCGCCGCCGGGCGCCGGGCGCTCTCTCGACGATGGACCCGGTTTCCCCCTTCGGCACCGTGCCGAAGGGGGAAACCGGGTCCATCGCCGTCCGCCCGAGCGCCCGGCCGTCGGCGTCCGGCTCCGATGACCCGGCGCCGTTCCTGTGCCTGTCCCGGGAGACCCGGCGGATCGCGGCCCCTGCACGTATTGTGATATCACTTTACGTTCTGCGGAGGGGGTCATCGTGGACATCTCGAACGAAGGTCGGCAACGACGGAGCACGTGGGTGACGGGCGGGGTGCT
>Ga0153917_1000383_pt1 | contig 31069 bp, 24 predicted proteins | sample TSFL001MetaG_FD_104695 | JGI IMG/M metagenome (GOLD analysis project Ga0153917, IMG submission 104695) | Attine ant fungus gardens microbial communities from Florida, USA - TSFL001 MetaG | ecosystem: Host-associated > Fungi > Mycelium > Unclassified | place: USA: Florida, Paynes Creek Historic... | reverse complement strand
GTTCGGCCATTTCCAAAAGATCGGTAATCGGCTTTTGCTTGAGTTCAGTCAGGTTCATAAGGGGAGTGACGTAATCATGTAAGAAGGGAGAATTAAGCTTTGGCTTAATGAGGCCGCGCCGCTAGATGGCGACAGGATCGCGTACTGATTCGAATTAGGGATGCTTCGGCGACGGCGTGCAGAGGGCACTGAAGAAGCAGTGCGAGGCCGAATGTAACACTTGCTTTTTTCGACGTCTAGGGGTTTTGAGCCGGTAAATCATGCCCTGCAGGGGCGGGCTCATCCGCGAAGGCGGCCATGGGATTACCATCGGATTCGCGGGCAAACCCACTACCACAGGCTCTTCGGGGCAAAAAAAGCCCCGCATCCGCGGGGCCTTTTCACATCACAGGTGGGCGTCGAGGAACGCGGCCAGCTGGGACTTGGACAGAGCGCCGACCTTGGTCGCCTCGACGTTGCCGTTCTTGAACAGCATCAGGGTCGGGATGCCGCGCACGCCGTGCTTGGCAGGGGTTTCCTGGTTTTCGTCGATGTTCAGCTTGGCGACGGTCAGCTTGCCTTCGTAGGTAGCCGCGATGTCGTCCAGGACAGGAGCGATCATCTTGCATGGGCCGCACCATTCAGCCCAGTAGTCGACCAGCACCGGGCCTTGAGCCTGCAGTACGTCGGCTTCGAAGCTGGCGTCGGTGACGTGTTTGATTTTGTCGCTCATGGAAATCTCCAAGGTCGTAAGCAAATAAAAACGTTGCCCATCATAGCCGCACCTACGTCCTACAGGAAGTCGCGCACGATTGAGTGTAACTATAGTTGTGCAAGACGCCACGAATCGAAACTGTCACACAAGTGTCATAGCATCGAGTGGCACATTGCCCTGCATCAATCCCGACTATTGTCATGCGTTGGCGCAAGCCATGGATCATGGCAGGATTGCCGGGTTATCGACCGAGAACATCGAGATCATGCCGCATACCACCGCGAAGAACCTGTCTCTGATCGCCGCCATCGACCTTGGCTCCAACAGTTTCCACATGGTCGTGGCCAAGGCCCACCACAGTGAAATCCGCATTCTCGAGCGGCTCGGGGAAAAAGTGCAGCTGGCCGCCGGCATCAGCGAAGAGCGCCAGCTCAGCGAGGAAGCCATGCAACGAGGCCTCGAATGCCTCAAGCGCTTCTCCCAGCTGATCAACGGCATGCCTGCGGGCGCCGTGCGCATCGTCGGCACCAACGCCCTGCGCGAAGCACGCAACCGCAACGAATTCATCCTGCGTGCCGAGGCCATCCTCGGTCATCCGGTCGAGGTCATCTCCGGCCGCGAGGAAGCACGCCTGATCTACCTCGGTGTCTCCCATACCTTGGCCGACACTCCGGGCAAGCGCCTGGTCGCCGACATCGGCGGCGGCAGCACCGAGTTCATCATCGGCCAGCGCTTCGAGCCGCTGCTGCGCGAGAGCCTGCAGATGGGCTGCGTCAGTTTCACCCAGCGCTATTTCCGCGACGGCAAGATCACCCCGGCGCGCTACGCCCAGGCCTACACCGCCGCGCGCCTGGAGCTGATGAGCATCGAAAATGCCCTGCACCGCCTGACCTGGGACGAGGCCATCGGCTCGTCCGGCACCATCCGCGCCATTGGCGCGGCGATCAAGGCCAACGGCATGGGCAGCGGAGAGGTCAACGCCGAGGGGCTGGCAACGCTCAAGCGCAAGCTGTTCAAGCTCGGCGAGGTCGACAAGATCGACTTCGAAGGCGTCAAGCCGGACCGCCGCACCATCTTCCCGGCAGGCCTGGCGATTCTCGAAGCGATCTTCGACGCCCTTGAACTGCAACGCATGGATCATTGCGACGGCGCCCTGCGCGAAGGCGTGCTGTACGACCTGCTGGGCCGCCACCATCACGAGGACGTACGCGAGCGTACCCTGAACTCGCTGATGGAGCGCTACCACGTCGACCAAGGCCAGGCGGCACGGGTCGAGCGCAAGGCACTGCATGCCTTCGACCAGGTGGCCAAGGCGTGGGGCCTGGAAGAAGGAAACTGGCGCGATCTGCTGAGCTGGGCAGCGAAAGTGCACGAAGTGGGGCTGGATATCGCCCACTACCACTACCACAAGCATGGCGCCTACCTGATCGAGCACTCCGACCTGGCCGGCTTCTCCCGCGAGGACCAGCAGATGCTGGCCCTGCTGGTGCGCGGCCATCGCCGCAACATCCCCAAGGACAAGTTCGCCGAGTTCGGCGACGAGGGCGTGCAACTGATCCGCCTGTGCGTGCTGCTGCGCTTTGCCATCCTGTTCCATCACATCCGCGGTACCCAGCAGATGCCGAAGGTGGAGCTCAAGGCGGGTCAGGACAGCCTGGAAGTGGTGTTCCCGGAAGGCTGGCTGGAAGAAAACCAGCTGACCCAGGCCGACTTCGCCAACGAGGCGGAGTGGCTGGCCCGGGTCAGCTTCGTCCTCAGCGTACGTTGAGGACCGGGTTGCTCAGGCGCTCGAGCAGGGCGGCCTGGGCATTGCGCGGGTTCTGGTTGCCGGTCGGCGTGCTGCGCACGTAGCGGCCGTCCGGCTGCAGGGTCCATGCGTGGGTGTTGTCGGTGAGGTAGCCCTCGAGCTCCTTCTTGACCCGCAGCACCAGCTTCTTGCCCTCCACCGGGAAGCACGTCTCGACACGCTTGTCGAGGTTGCGCTCCATCCAGTCGGCGCTGGACAGGAACATCTGCTCTTCGCCGCCATTGAGGAAGTAGAACACCCGGGTGTGCTCCAGGAAGCGACCGATGATCGAGCGCACCTGGATATTGTGCGAAACCCCCGGAATGCCCGGGCGCAAGCAGCACATGCCACGCACCACCAGGTCAATGCGCACGCCCGACTGGCTGGCCTTGTACAGGGCCTTGATCACCTTGGCATCGGTCAGCGAGTTGAACTTGGCGATGATGTGCGCAGGCTTGCCGTCCAGGGCGAACTGGGTCTCCCGGGCAATCATGTCGAGCATGCCTTTCTTCAAGGTGAACGGCGCGTGCAGCAGTTTCTTCATGCGCAGGGTCTTGCCCATGCCGATCAGCTGGCTGAACAGCTTGCCGACATCCTCGGTGAGGGCGTCATCGGAGGTCAGCAGGCTGTAGTCGGTGTACAGGCGTGCGTTGCCGGCGTGGTAGTTACCGGTACCCAGGTGGGCGTAGCGCACGATCTCGCCCTGCTCGCGGCGCAGGATCAGCATCATCTTGGCGTGGGTCTTGAAGCCGACCACGCCATAGATCACCACCGCGCCGGCCGCCTGCAGGCGGCTGGCCATCTGCAGGTTGGACTCTTCGTCGAAGCGCGCACGCAACTCGATCACCGCGGTGACCTCCTTGCCGTTACGCGCCGCGTCCACCAGGGCATCGACAATCTCGGAGTTGGCACCGCTGCGGTACAAGGTCTGGCGCACGGCGAGCACGTGCGGATCCTTCGCGGCCTGACGCAGCAGGTCGACCACCGGGGTGAAGGACTCGAACGGATGCATCAGCAGCACGTCCTGCTTGCCGATCACGCTGAAGATGTTGTCGGCGTTCTGCAGGATCTTCGGAATCGCCGGGGTGAACGGGGTGTATTGCAGCTCTGGATGACTGTCCAGGCCGGTGATGCTGAACAGGCGGGTCAGGTTGACCGGGCCGTTGACCTGGTACAGCTCGCTCTCGCTCAGGCTGAACTGCTTGAGCAGGTAGTCCGAGAGGTGTTTCGGGCAATTGTCGGCCACTTCCAGACGCACGGCATCGCCGTAGCGACGCGAGAACAGCTCGCCGCGCAGCGCGCGGGCCAGGTCCTCGACGTCTTCGGAGTCCAGCGCGAGGTCGGCGTTACGGGTCAGGCGGAACTGGTAGCACCCCTTGACCTTCATGCCCTGGAACAGGTCGTCGGCATGGGCATGGATCATCGACGACAGGAACACGAAGTTGTCGCCGGTGCCACCGACGTCTTCCGGCACGCGGATCACCCGCGGCAGCAGGCGCGGTGCCGGGATGATCGCCAGGCCCGAGTCGCGACCGAAGGCATCGACGCCCTCGAGCTCGACGATGAAGTTCAGGCTCTTGTTCACCAGCAATGGGAACGGGTGGGTCGGATCAAGGCCGATGGGCGTGATGATCGGGGCGATTTCGTCGCGAAAGAAGCGGCGCACCCAGGTCTTGTGCTTGGGTGTCCAGTGGCGGCGGCGGATGAAGCGGATCTGGTGTTTCTCCAGCTCCGGCAGCAGCACATCGTTGAGGATCGCGTACTGGCGCTCCACCTCGCCATGGACCAGCTCGCTGATACGCGCCAGGGCCTGGTGCGGCTGCAAGCCATCGGCGCCGGCCTGTTCACGGGCGAAGGTGATCTGCTTCTTCAAGCCCGCCACGCGGATCTCGAAGAACTCGTCCAGGTTGCTGGAGAAGATCAGCAGGAACTTCAGGCGTTCGAGCAGCGGGTAGGACTCGTCCAGCGCCTGCTCCAGCACACGGATGTTGAATTGCAGCTGGGAAAGCTCGCGATGAATGTACAGGCTGCTGTCGTCCAGGCTCGGAATGACGATCGCCGGGGCCGGCGCGGGGGCAGCGGCTTCGGCCACGGGCTCCGCTGCCGGCGGCAGGTCCGGCGGGGTCTGCACCATCTCTTCGGGGATCGCCTGGGCATCCTTGATCGCGACAGGTGTTAGCACTTCATTATTCATCTGACGTTCCTGGAGGGCGTGACTGCCCTCTCGACAATTGAGCGGCGCGAGCGGCGAAAGAGCTCAGGATGCCATTGGCGCCTGCCCGTTTGAAGCAGCACCGGTCTTGCGGGGCTTGCGGCGGCACATCGAGCGTGAGGCTCCTGGTGGAAAACACATCAAGACGGACGCGGCGCAGCCTGACGGAAAAAGGAAGGAGGATGGACGGGGCAACGCTCACGGCAGACTCCTGGGCCCGCGCACGCGGGCTGGCGCGACAGTTATAAGGCGCCATTATGACGCTGGGATGACAGCATTGGGCAAGCCTTGGACTAGAGGCCAAAGCTACTACCGATGTAGGAAATGTTCACGTCGAGACACATTTGGACACTTTCCCGAATGCGCGCGAAGGGGTAGGCTGCGCGTTCATTTCGCTAGCACCCCAGAAAATGCTTCAACAATTCCTGCAGGATTTCGGCTACTTTGCCCTTTTTCTCGGCACGTTTTTTGAAGGCGAGACCATCCTGGTTCTTGCGGGCTTCCTTGCGTTCCGCGGATACATGGACATCAATCTGGTGGTGCTCACAGCCTTCTTCGGCAGCTATGCCGGCGACCAGCTGTGGTACTTCATGGGCCGCCGCCATGGCCGTGCCATCCTTGCGCGCAAACCGCGCTGGCAGGCGATGGGGGACCGGGCGCTGGACCACATCCGTCGTCACCCGGACATCTGGGTGCTGAGTTTTCGTTTCGTCTATGGCCTGCGCACGGTGATGCCCGTGGCCATCGGCCTGTCCGGCTATCCACCCCGTCGCTACCTGCTGCTCAACGGCATTGGCGCGGCGGTCTGGGCCATCGCCTTGGGCGCGGCGGCCTATCACTTCGGTGCCATCCTCGAAGGCATGCTGGGTAACGTGAAGAGGTACGAGCTATGGGTGCTCGGCGGCCTGCTGACACTCGGCGGCCTGCTCTGGCTGCGTCGGCGCTTCCGTACCCTGCGGGCCGAGCGCAAGGCGGCGGCAGCGGGCCAGGCACCAGAGGCTGAGCAAGGTGTAGCCCAGGAGCAGGACCCAACCCAAGGACGTGACCGTCCCTAGCCCCAACGCACCGGCCAGGTAGAGCGCCGGTGCATTCGCTGCCAGCCGCGCCAGCTCCAGGCGCCGGGCCCAGGGCCGGTTCTCCAACGCGGTCCCCAGCACGAACAAGCCGAACGCCATGACCGTCCAGCCCAGCACCAGGGCGGCTGTCGGTACCTGCTCGGCCACCCGCATCAGATAGCTGCCCAAGGCCACATGGACGGCGAACTGGGCCACCACGTACACCTGTTGCCATTGCGCCAGGGGAACCTCGAACTTGCGAAACCGCGCCAGATCCGGCTTGGCCTGTGGATAACGTGCCACGACATCCGCCGGGCGCCAGCCTGTGGGCATGAACCAGATGCGCAACCTGTCCCACAGTGAGCGCGTATGCCACGCATCGTCCCAGAGCTGGGCGTAGAACTGCAGGTTGGCCCAGAGCGGGTTCCAGCTGGCCAGGGGCGTGGTCACGCCGAACACCACCGGTTCACGCGGGTCCTCTTCCTGGAAGCTACCGAACAGGCGATCCCAGAGAATGAACACGCCCCCGTAGTTGCGATCCAAGTACAAAGGGTTTTGCGCATGGTGGACGCGATGGTTGGACGGCGTGATCAACAGCCATTCGAGCCAGCCCAGCTTGGGAATGTGCCGGGTGTGCACCCAGAACTGGTAGAGCAGGTTGAGCGATGCCACGGTGATGAACACCAGCGGCGGCACGCCGATCAGCGCCAGCGGCAGGTAGAAGATCCAAGAAAAGATGAAGCCGCTGCTGGTCTGGCGCAGGGCGGTGGTGAGGTTGTACTCCTCGCTCTGGTGATGCACCGAATGGGCAGCCCAGAGAATGTTGCGCTCATGCCCCAGCCGGTGCAGCCAGTAGTAGCAAAAGTCGTACAGCACGAAGGCCAGCCCCCAGGTCCACCAGGCCTCGCCCGGCAGGCGCAGCATTGCCAGGTACTCCCAGGCCAGGGCATAGCTCACCAGCCCCACCCCTTTGGTCAAAAGACCTGTGCTGGTCGACAGCACACCGGTGCTCAGGCTGTTGATCGCATCGGCCAGCCGGTAGTTGTGCTGGCCACGCACACGGTCGGCGAGCAACTCCACGGCAATCAGCACGAAAAAGAACGGCACGCCCAGCAGGATCAGGTCCATGGACAGCGATCTCCGGAGTCATCCCCCAAAGATTAGGCCCGGCGAAGGGGAAACCCTATGGCGACATCTGCCAAACTAGAGGACATTTAGCGCCTCGACACTGGAGTAATGAGCATGACGAAAAAAGTTGCGGTGATTCTTTCCGGCTGTGGCGTCTACGACGGCGCCGAGATCCACGAAAGCGTGATCACCCTCCTGCGCCTCGACCAGCGCGGCGCCCAGGTGCAGTGCTTCGCGCCCAACATCGCCCAGATGCACGTGATCGATCACCTGACCGGCCAACCCATGCCTGAGTCGCGCAACGTGCTGGTGGAGTCGGCGCGCATCGCCCGCGGCGAGATCAAGGACATTCGCGAGGCCAAGGCCGAGGACTTCGACGCGCTGATCATCCCCGGTGGTTTCGGTGCGGCCAAGAACCTCTCCAACTTCGCCGTGGAAGGCGCCAACTGCACCGTCAACCCTGAGGTACTGGCGCTGGCCGAAGCCTTCGCCGAAGCGGGCAAGCCGATGGGCCTGATCTGCATCTCGCCAGCGCTGGCGGCGAAGATCTATGGGCCCGGCGTGGTCTGCACCATTGGCACCGACGCCGACACCAGCGCGGCGGTGGTGAAGATGGGTGGCACCCACGAAGACTGCGATGTGCATGACATCGTCGAGGATACCCAGCGCAAGTTGGTGACAACACCGGCGTACATGCTGGCCAAGTCCATCAGCGAGGCGGCCAGCGGCATCTACAAGCTGGTAGACCGGGTGCTGGAGCTGACTCACGAGGGTGAGCAGTGATTCACCTCATGCGGTGATTGCATCACCGCAATTGCCGGGCGAGTCCGCTCCTGCAGGTACCTCGGCGCCTGCAGGAGCGGACTGCACAACAGCCCCGGTCAGCCCTTCGAAAGCCGGGTCAGGATGCGGTCCAGCGAATTGGCAAACGCCTGCTTCTCCCGTTCGCCATAAGGCGCCTGCCCTCCCCCGACCTGCCCTTGCTCACGCAGCTCGGTGAACAGGTTGCGCACCGCCAGGCGTTCGCCCATGTTGCGCTCGTCGAACTCGCGCCCACGCGGGTCGAGGGCGGCCACGCCCTTCTTGATCAGACGGTCGGCCAGCGGCACGTCGCTGCAGATCACCAGCTCGCCCGGTACGGCGTTTTCCACCAGGTAATCATCGGCCGCATCCATGCCGCTGGGCACCACGATCAGCCGCACGCAGGCAAACGCCGGCTTGATCTGGGCCTGGCCGGCCACCAGCACCACCTCGAACTTGCGCTTGAGGGCGAACTTGACGATCAGGTCCTTGGCCGCCTTGGGGCAGGCGTCGGCATCGATCCATACACGCATTGCAGGTGTGTCCTCACAATCGTTGGGAGGGCCGCGCCCTCCAATCGCGACACAAGGCCGCACACAGGGCTCACAGTATGCCTGTGGAAGCGGCCTTGCGTCGCGATGGGGCGCGCAGCGGCCCCTGTTCAGCTCGCCGCGGCCCGGCGCTTCTCTGCCAGGCGACTACGCCCATAAAGCACAACGATAGCCAGCAACGCCACTACTTGCGCGCCCAACGAGTAGGCGTCGGCGTGGATTCCCAGCCAGTCGAAGTCGAAGAACGCCACCGGGCGCGTACCCAGCACGCCGGCTTCCTGCAGCGCCTTGACGCCATGCCCGGCGAACACCACCGACAGGGCACACAGCAAGGCCGCGTTGATGCTGAAGAACAGCGCCAGCGGCAGCTTGGCCGAGCCGCGCAGGATCACCCAGGCCAGCCCCACCAGCACCACCAGCGCGGTGGCACCACCTGCCAGCACGGCGTTGTGACCGGCAGGGCCAGCTTGCAACCAGAGGGTTTCGTAGAACAGGATCACCTCGAACAGCTCGCGGTACACCGAGAAGAATGCCAGCACGGCGAAGCCGAAACGCCCGCCGCCGCTGACCAGGCTGCTCTTGATGTAATCCTGCCAGGCCGCAGCGTGGCGGCGGTCGTGCATCCATACCCCGAGCCACAGCACCATCACCGCGGCGAACAGCGCCGTGCAGCCTTCGAGCAGTTCGCGCTGGGCACCACCCACATCGATTACATAGGCCGCCAGGGCCCAGGTGGCGAAACCGGCGATCAGCGCCAGCCCCCAGCCGATGTTGACGCTGCGCACCGCAGACTGTTGGCCGGTGTTGCGCAGGAAGGCCAGGATCGCCGCCAGCACCAGAATCGCCTCAAGCCCTTCGCGCAGCAGGATCAACAGGCCGGAAACGAAACTCAGCGACCAGCTCAGTCCGTCGCCGCCCAACAACTTGGCGGCACCGCCGAGCCTGGCCTTGGCCTCGGCCAGGCGCTGCTCGGCCTGGGCGACCGGCAACCCGTCCTGCAGCGACTGGCGGTAGGCCATCAGGGCTTTCTCGGTGTCCTTGCGCGCCACGGTGTCGATGTTGTCCAGGGAGCTTTCGACCAGCTCGAAGCCCTCCAGGTACGCGGCCACCGACAGGTCATAGGCCTGGTCGTGGTTGCCTTCGCGATAGGCCGCCAGGCTCTTGTCCAGGGTGCTGGCGGTGTATTCGAGCAGTTGCGCCGGGCCGCGCTTGACCTGCGGCGGCTGGGCACGCTGGGCGCGGAAGGCGGGCACGGCATCGATGCCTTCGCTGGTGGCGACCTCGGCGGGCGTCTGGCGGGCCAGGTCGGCCAGGTTCCAGGTCCTGTCGCCCTTGGCCGCCTGCGGGTCGGCGGTGAGGCTCGCCACGTAGGCGGCCACATCCCAACGCTGGCGCTCGTCGAGCTGGTCGGCGAATGACGGCATCTCGGTGCCTTCGATGCCCAGGCCGAGGGTGTTGTAGAGGTCGAACAGGCTCAGTTGGTCGAGGCGCTCGGCACTGCGCAGGTTGGCCGGCGGCGGCTCCAACCCCAGGCCAGCCGGGCCATCACCGGCACCGGTGTCGCCATGGCAGATGGCACAGTTTTGTGCGTACAGCGAGGCGCCACGGGCCGGATCGGGGGGTGATGATCGGCGCCTGGCTGACCTCATAAGCCACCGCCAGCCGTGCGCCCAGCTGGCGGGCCTGCTTGGCCACGACCGCACCCTCCTGGCGTTGATCGATTGCTTGGCGCAGCGCCTGCACGCCTTGCTCGAGCCCGTTGCGCTCAGGATTGTCCGGCAGGGCTTTGAGCACTTCGGCCAGGACGGCGCTGAATTCCTGCTGCTCGCGGTATTCACCCGCATCCACCACCTTGCCGTCGCGCACGGTCGGCGGGTAGTCGGCACCGATGTAGTCGAGCAGGTGCAAGGCCTTGGCAGCCTCCGCGGGGGATTCGGCCAGCACCGCCATGCTGCACAGGGCCAGCACCGGGCCCAGCAACAATGCAGGCAGCCAGGCGAGCAGTCGGGAAGGGGAAATCATGGCCAGTCTCGCGCTAAATACGAAAGAGAACATTGTTCACTTCCACTCCCTTTCGCTCAAGGCTCGCGGGCGGATTTCATGAAAAATCTTGCGACAAATTGAGGACCTCACCGCCAGGGTGGGGGGTTCGCCCTCGACCGCGGGACAAGCCCGCGCCTAGGGCTGCCTGATCCTGCAAAAATGGTTTTGCCTGGCAATCACGGTTTTGCCGCAGCGTCCTGCCAGCCACCACCAAGGGCCAGGAATACCCCGATCTGCCCCAAGGCCACCTGGGTATTGGCGGCCGCCAGTTGCGCCCGCACATCGGTGTAGGTGCGGGTCGCCTGCAGATCCGCCAGGAACGACTCACGCCCCACCTGGTAGCGCAGGTGCGTCTGGTCCGCCGACGCTTTGGCCGAGCGCTCGGCATCGGCCAGGGCATCGCGGCGGTCCAGCAGGGCGCTGTACTGCGCCAGGCGGGTCTGGGTTTCGCGGATGGCGTTGAGCACCACGCCATCGAAATGCGCCAAGGCCGCCTGGGTCGAGGCTTCTGCCTCGCGGATGCGGGCTCGTGTGCCGTTGGTGGGGATGTTCCAGCTGATCTGCGGACCGAAACCCCAGCGGTTGGTCGAAGGCTCGCCGAGGTTTTCAAGGATACCGATCGTTCCGACCTGGGCGCCGATGCTGATGTCCGGGTACAGCGCACCGGTCGCCACGCCAATGGTGGCGGTGGCGGCAGCCAGCTGGCGTTCGGCCTGGCGCACATCGGGGCGGCGCTTGAGCAGCGCAGCGCCGTCACCCACGGGAATCAGCTGGGCGATGTGTGGCAGCTCGGCGCAATCGGCGGTACCGGCGGGCAGTTGCTCGACCGGTTTGGCCAGCAAGGCGGCCAGGGTGTACAGGCCCGTCTCACGTTCGGCCTTGAAGCGCGGCAGCTCGGCGCGCAGGGACTTGAACTGGGTCTGGGAACGGGTGACCTGGGTCTCGTCTCCTCGGCCCGCATCGCGCAGGCGCTGGTTCAGTTGCACGCTCTGCTCCTGCAGATCGAGGGACTCGCGGGCGATGTGATACTCCTCGTTGGCCGAGCACACCTGGGTATAAGCCTTGACTACGTCGGCCACCAGGGTGATGCGCGCGGTGTCGGCTGCGGCCTGCACCGCGTCGGCGTTGGCCTTGGCAGCCTCGGTGCCACGCTTGAAGGTGCCCCACAGGTCGAACTGGTAGCTGGCGCTTATGATCGCCTCGCCGATGTTGGCCACCGGCACCTTCTCCGGCAGCAGGAAGGCCTCGCCGGACTCCTGCAGCCGCTGGGCGCCAGCCTTGATGCCACCGTTGAAGCCGCCCTGGGACTCGGCCACTTCCACCTGGGCACGCGCTTTGGCGATGTTGGCCGCGGCAACGCGCAGTTCGGTGTTGGCCGCCAGGGCCTGGCGCACCAGTTCGTTCAAGCGCTGATCCTGGTACAGCTGCCACCAGTCCTCCGGCACGGGCGCCGACACCACGCTGTCGGCATCCTGGCGCAGCGGACCGTTGAGGTCGCCGCGCTGCACGGCGGCCTCCTCGGGCACTTCATAGTCCGGGCCGACCATCATGCAGGCGCCAAGGGACAGGCACAGCCCCGCCAGGATCAGCTGTTTCATGGCCGCTGACCCTCGATGATCGACACCGTGGCAGTACGCCCGGCGATCATGCGGAAGTCCTCGGGCACGTCATCGAAGGCGATGCGCACCGGGATGCGCTGGGCCAGGCGTACCCAGCTGAAGGCCGGGTTGACGTTTGGCAGCAGGTTGGCGCCACTGCTGCGATCCCGGTCCTCGATACCCGCGGCCAGGCTCTGCACATGGCCACGCAGGCGCGTGTTGTCGCCCATCACGCGGATATCCACGGCATCACCGATGTGGATGCCGCTGAGCTTGGTCTCTTCGAAGTAGCCGTCGACGTGGTACGAGGCACTGTCGACCACCGACAGCACAGGCCGGCCAGCGGTGACGAACTCGTGGGCACGCGGGGCACGGTCGTTGAGATAGCCGTCCACCGGGCTGCGCACCACCGAGCGGTCGAGGTTGAGCTGTGCGGTGTCCACCGCCACCTGGGCCTCGTTGACCGCCGAGCGGGCCCGTGCCTCGCGGGACTGGCTCTCTTCCAGCTGCTCGGCCGCCACCAGGTTGCCCAGCTTGCGGTTGCGCTGCGCCTCGCGGGTGGCCTGGGCCAGGGTTTCCTGACGCTCGGCCAGGGTCGCCTTGGCTTGGCGCAGGGCCAGGGTGAAGCGGTCCTGGTCGATGGTGAACAGCACATCGCCACGCTTGATCATCTGGTTGTCGCGCACTTCGACCTTCTGGATCAGCCCGGAGACGTCCGGGGCGATCTGGATCACGTCGGCACGGATGTGCCCATCGCGGGTCCAGGGCGCGAACATGTAGTACACGACCATCTGCCAGACCAGCACGGTCGCGAAGGTCACCACCAGCAATGTCAGGACCACTCGGCCCAAGGTCAACAAAGGTTTTTTCATGGCAGCATCAGGTTTCGGCAAAAGTGATCCACCGCGCCAAGCAGCACGGCGTACAGGGCAACATTGAACAACGCCCGGTGCCAGACCAGGCGGTAGAACTGCAGGCGCACCAGCACGGCGTGCACGCCTAGGAACAACAGGTAGGTGAAGACCATCATCACCAGTAGCGTGGGCAGGAAGACCCCGCTGATATCCAGATCACCGATCACAGGGGCGCTCCATCGATGCCAGGGGGCAGTTGCGGTTGGTCGGCAGGCTCCAGCATCACTTCCACGCCCGGCAACAGCGCCAGGCGCAGCCCGCTCAGGGCATGCAACAGGTGCACGCGGGCATCGCCACGGTCGTTGTGCGCGTCCAGGGCCAGGGCCTGCCGGGCACGCTCCATGTTGCGCAGCAATGCCGCCGGGGCATGCAGGCGTTCATTGGCGCGCAAGCACCGGGCGTAATGGGCGCCCACCTCCTCCACCACCGTCTGCAGACGCTCGCGGGCCTGCAGGCCGACCCGCGGCATGTAGGCCAGCAAGTCCAGCAGGTTCAGGCCCACGCGCAAGTCACGCAGGGCCACGCCACTGTCCTGGCCGGTCTGGGACAGGCGCGGCAGGTGCTGCATCAGGCGGTCGAGCATCTGCACGCCGACGTGGCGGTGCTCGGCGAGGGTCGCCGGCTGGGTCATCTCGACGATGTCGCGCCAGCTGAAGCGCGTCAGGCGTTTGGCCGCAAGCTCCACGCCGAACGGGCGCAGCAGCAATGTCCAGATGAAGGCGAACAGCAGGCCCACCGGGCCGGCCATGTTGGCGTTGATGAAGGTCAGGAAGTCGGCGTCGTAGGCGCCCTGGATACTGATGAAGGTGGCAGTGTTGACGATGGTCAGCAAGGTACCGAGGTAGAAGCGTGGCTGCACGGTCAGGGTGCCGACGCAGATGAACGGCACGGCGAAGGCCAGCACCAGCATCGGGAAGTCATGCAGGTTGGGCAGCACCAGGAACAGGTAGACGCTGGAGAAGATCACCGACATCAGCGTCCAGAAGAAGAACCGGTATATCTGCGGCGCCGGGTCGTCCATGGCGGCAAAGAAGCTGCAGGCCACGGCGGCAAGGATCACCGCGCTGCCGCCATCGTTCCAGCCGAGCAGGATCCACAGGCCGCTGGCGACGATGATCGCGGTGACCGTGGAGAACACCGAATAGAGCATCAGCCCACGGTCGAAGAACGGCGTCAGACGCCCCAGGCGCCAGTGACGGTACACCGCGCGCCAAGGTGTGGCATCGTCCTTGCGCAGGGCGTGCTGCAGGGCACAGCAGTCCTGCCAGAGATCGACCCACTCGGTCAGGCGGTAGAGGGCGTTGGAGAGCAGCAGCGCCTGACGCTGGTCGAGGGCGGCGGCACTGGGCCGCAAGCGATCGAGCCGCTCGTGCAGGGCGGTCCAGCGCGCCAGCGAGGCGTCCTTGGCGGTACCCTCGAGCCAGGTCCGGGCCTCGGTCAGCACCGGCTGGATCAGGGCGAACTGCGTCGGTGCACGCCCCTCGAGCGCGACAAGGGCATCGTCCAGCGCATCGATCACCGGCAACAGATGGATCATCCGCCCGCGCAGTTCGCGAGCGTTCTTCAGGGTATGCGGGCCGGTGCCTTCATGACCGAGTTGGCCGATCATCATTTCCAGGCTGTTGAAGGTGGCAACCATCGAGGCGCGCATGCCGCCGACCTTGTCGGCGCTGGCTTCACGAGCCAGGTAGGTGTCGCTGTAGCGAATCGCTTCGCTGAACCAGTTGCTGGCCGAGCCAAGCACCACCGGCGCCAGACGACGCGGCCAGAAGATCGCGCCGACCACCGCCGCGCAGACGATACCCAGGCAGATTTCCTGGGCCCGTGACGAGGCCACATCGAACACCGCCAGCGGATTGTCGACCACCGCCAGGGCGATCATCGGCAAGGTGTAGCCCGCCAGCATCAGCACATAGTTGTTGGCCGTGCGCAGGTTCAGCGAAAGGAACAGCAAGGTGCCCGTCCACAAGGCGATGGCAACGGACAGCAGCGCGGGCGATTGCACCAGCGGCGGCACGAGCAGCACTGCCCCTCCGGCACCGAGCAGCGTGCCCAGGGCGCGATACAGCGCCTTGGAACTGGTGGGGCCGACGAAGGGGCTGGAGACGATGTACACCGTGGCCATGGCCCAGTAGGGACGTGGCAGTTGCATGAGCAGGGCGATGTAGAGGGCGATCATGGACGCGGCGAAGGTGCGCACGCCGTAGAACCAGTCACGGGCCGGAGGGAGCGAACTGAAGAAGCCGTTCATGCGACCCCGCCCGGCGCAACCTGACCTGCGTCTTCGAAGGCCTGGATCACCCTCAAGGTGGCCTCCAGGTCTGCCTGGTCGATGCCGCGCAGCACTTCGCGACGCAGGCGCACCAGTTCATCCTCGATCGACTCGGCCAGGCGACGGCCCTCGGCGGTCAGGCTCAGGGCCTTGGCGCGGCGGTCCAGCGGGTCTTCGCTGCGGCATACCAGCCCGGCCTTGCACAGCTGGTCGAGCAGGCGCACCAGCGACGGGCTTTCCAGGCCCGCGGCCTGGGCCACCGCCACCTGGTGCACCCCATCGCCCAGGCGCACGATCATCAGCAACGGCACGGCGCAGGCCTCGGAAATACCGTAGCCCGTCAGGGCCGCATGGCAGATGCGCCGCCAATGGCGGGCAGCCACGACCATGCCGCTGCTGATCTTCATGTGCAGTGCATCAAGCGTCATGAGAAGAACCGAGGATATTCATAGTTTGCTAACTATCAATATTACGCCTTGACCTCCCCCTGTCGTCAACTGGGAGCGACGGATAGCCTGGATGAATTGTTGTTCATCCAGGCGCCGCACGTGCAGATTTTCCACCCTGGTCATACCGGGCCGCGGTGGCCCCGAGTGCAACCCTGACGCCTCAACGCCACTCGCTGTATGGCTCCAGCGGCTCCACCGGCAGCAGCAGGTTGCCACGCCACGGCTCGAACAGATACCGCACGTAGAGCATGGCACTGCTCGGCGCGTAATCATCGCTGTGCTGCCAGTCGAAGCCACCGCCCAGTGCCCAGCGATCACTCAGGCGTCGCTCGAACAGCCCTCTGAGGTGATAGCCCACGCCATTGCTCGAACTGCCGTCGGTGGTAGGGGAATCTATATTCGGGAAACCGTAGCGCTCCAGCACTTTCTGGTTCAGCGACTTGTCGGGGTAAAGTGCTTGACTGCCGCTTTGGGACTGGGACCAGCTGACCGAGGTTTCCAGCAACACCGACCAGTCGTAGTTACGCCAGGCATAACTGAACGGCACGCCGATGGAGCTGTAACGCTCAGGGCTGTAGTACCCGCCCTGCCCCAGGTAGTAATCGCCCAGGTCCTTGTCATGACGCCAGTGCATCACGGTCAGGCCAATGCGCATGCGCTCGTCGGCCTTTTCCACAAGACGGTAGTAGTAACCCGCCATGGCCCGGGTACGCTGGTTATCGGCGACGTTCTTACCGTATAGCCAGTGATGGCCAAGGCTGGCCCACACACCATCGTCACCACCTTGGTCCCAGCTCAGGCCGAGCGTTGCACCGTTGGCGGTGACACCGCCCCAACGGATCCCCGTGCGTGGATCCTTGGCGCCGCCGAACGAGAGCAGCGAATTGCTCATCGGGCGCCGCGAAGCGGTCAGCGACCAGCCAAGCTCCCCCAGGTCACCGTTGACCGTCGCCCCGCCAAGCCAGTTGTTGACCTCGAAGCCGTCCGTGGTGCCCAGGTCGGCAGCCCAGCGCTTACCCTCCCAACCCAATGCCATGATCCGGCCGTTGGCCGTCTGGGACCCGCCTGCGCATGGAGCAGGGATACGCGGGTCCGAACCGGAGATCTGGCAGGTTCCGAAGGCCTCGGTGTGCCGTCCGTTCTCAAGGTCGAAGCTACCGGCATCCAGCCCGATCCGCTCCAGCCGCACGAACGCCTTCCCGTCCGCCAATGGCGTATCGGCATGCAGCAAGGTGGATTGGGTCTTCAGCTCGGAAATCCCGGGAGTACCGTTGTCGTTGCGCCAACCGTAGTCATGCATCAGGGTGATGCTGGGGTTCTGCTGGCGGTACAGCTCATCGACATCGCTGCGCAGGCTGCGCGCCAGCCAGTCGTCCTCATCGCGCGCACGGCTGGAGAACGTCATGGCACGGTCGTCGCGCGGGGTCACGGCACGGCGATCGAGCAGGTTGGCGTCGGCCATTGCCGCCGCATACAGGTCCAGCGCCCGCTGAGGGTCGTGAGCCGCGGCCAAGCGCGCGGCGTCGCGGCGCAACAAGGGATCGGGCTGCGACTGCTCGGCCAGCAGCCGGTCAAGCAAGGTGGCAGCCTTGTCTCGCTCACCAACAGCCAGCCAGGCGTTGGCGATGCGACGCTGGGCGTTGATCTCTCCAGCCGGGAACTGCGGCGGGTCTTGCTCCAGCGCCTGACGCGCGCGCGGTAGATCCCCTTCGCTGATCCAGCTTTCGATCAGGCCAAGGCGCGCTTCAGGTTGCCCTGGCTGGCGCGCCAGCACACGCTCGTAATACCCCTGGGCCGCTTTTTGATCACCGCGGGCCGCAGCCCAGTCGGCCAGCGTCAGCAAATCATCGGGATCGTTGTCATCGCCGCTCAGGCCGGCTTCGAGCAAGGCCGTCGCTTCGGCTTCACGCCCCTGGTCGCGCAATTGCTGGGCGTGGGCCAGGGTCACACGACGGCGCACGCGCTTGTCCAAGGCACGCATGTCGTCGGTCCAGGCGCCCTTCGGTACGCTGGCGAGGCTCTCCAGCGCCAGGGCATCACGGTCGGTGGACTCCAGGAACAGGCCATGGGCATAACGCACTGCGGGATCGCCTGGATGGCGCTGCAACAACTTGGCGAATGCAGCGTCGGCCTCGCCCAGCCGGCCTTGTTGACGCAGGCTGCCAGCCAACTGGTAGACCAGCCATGGCTCATCGGGCGCAAGCTCGACGGCCTTGCCCAAGGCCTGGCTGGCGCCAGCCCAGTCCTGCCGTTGCACAGCAGCGTCGGCTTCGCCGCGCAACTGCTCCAGCTCCAGGCTGCGACGCAGGTCGGCGAACAGCGCCTGTTGGCGCGGTGGTAAGCCATCAAGGAAGGCACGGGCCTTGTCGGGCGATTGCGCCTGGTAGATTCGCAGCAGACCACGCACGGCGCTTTCGTTGTCGGGAGCCATCCGTCGCGCCTGCTGATACAAGCGCTCAGCCGTGGCCGGATCACCTTCGGCAACGGCCACATCGGCCAGGCCAAGCACCGCGAACTCATCGTCGGGCCGTTGCTTGCGCGCCTGCTGATAGAGGCCATGGGCGACAGGAATATTCTGCTGCTCCAAGGCGCGATCGGCCTTCTGCAACATCCCCCAATACCGGCTCGACGCTTCCAGGTCCTGCCATTTACTGATTCTGCGGGTGTTCTGCTCCTTCGCCGCCGCCAGCCGGAAGGATGCGTTGGCCTCCTCGTATCGGCGCTGGCCCATCAACGCAGAGCCCAGGGCACCGTGCAATTCGGAGTCTTCCGGGTACTGGCGCAAAGCCCGACGCAACTGGGCCTCGGCGTCGACGTTGCGTCCTTGGGCAAGCAGACGCTGGCCGGCCTGGCCCGCTTGCCAGGACGGGTCGGCGACAAGACGACGCTGCTGCGCCAGGACCTCGCCTGCCTCATGCAGCAACGGGGACGCTGGATAGCGCTGCACAAACGCCTGCCAGGCAGCCGCGCTGTCACGGCTTACCGGCTGCCCGGACAGGTAGTCGAACTCCCGCTGCGCCGCCGCATCGCGGGCACTCGGGTCGCGAGACAGTTGCTCGAGCACGGCCAGTGCCTCGGCATTGCGGTTCTCGGCGAACAGCAACCCCGCCAACGTCTGACGCAAGCCGGCATTGCCCGGGTACTGGCGGTCCAGTGCCTGCAGGCGGTCGATCGCCTCGGGCCGTTGGCCGGGCAGGCTGCTGCGCACACGCCAGTAGTCCAACGCCAGGTCCATGCTGGGCGGATCGCCTGCGAACAGCTGGTCGTACAACTCCACCGCCTCCGCACTGCGCCCGGTAATGGCCAGCAGGCGGGCCTGCTGCAGGCGTCGGTTGCCGTCTGGCTGCTGCAATTCGAGCAAGCGCTTGGCGTTACGTTCCTGCGCACTGCCGGGCGCCACCTGGCCGATGCGCGCCAGCAGTTGGGTGGCCTGCGCCTCATCCCGCTCACGCAAGGCCAGGCGCAACGACGCCAGCAAGACTTCGGCATCACGCGGCTCAAGCAGCCGCAAGCGGCCCAGCGCATCGCGCACCAGGTCATCGCGATGCAATGCCTCGCCTATGCGGACCTGTTCAAGCAGCCATTGACGCTGCTCGTTGCGGTCGGTCGGTTGTTGCGCTGCGGCCTGGCTGGCAAGCCCAGCCAGCAGCACGATGCCAATCAATCGGTACATGACGCACTCCAGGCCGGCAACAGACGCCCCTCCTTGTCGAAGCGATATCGCGACTCATCCCAGCCCTGGCCGAACAGTGCCAATACCTGGCTGTAATAGGCGCGTGGCTCGATCGGATGCTCCTGCAACCGCTGGCGCTGTGCTTGCAGGCCTTCGCCTGCGTTCGGCGCCACGGCCAGCAACGGCAGCAGTGCGGCCGAGAAACCACCCGGGCCACCACCGCTCGCCTGGCCGCCACGGGCGTCCACGGTTTCCGGTGGCTGACCCTTTTGCGCCGTCAGTGCGGCCATCGGCGCGAAATGCTCGAGCAGTTCGGCGCGCTGCGGTGAGTCCTTGGCAAGCATGCCGATCCATAGGTAGACGCGAATGGCGTCATAGTCGCCAGCACTGCCATGCTGCGGGTCGGGCTCGATCTTTCCGGCGGGCGTCCACAGCAGCCAGTCCGGCGCGAAGCCCTTGGGTGAGGTCTCGCGCAACAGGCGTCGGGTATTGTCCGCAAGCTCACCCCACAGCGGGTCGATCAAGGCGAACCGGTCAAGCAGTTGCAACGGCAGGTAGCTCGGATTCAGGCGCCATCCCTGGGCGTCCTCGAAACCGTAGTCCGCCGGCAGCAGCATCACACCCAGACCAGGCAATTTGCGCAAGGTCTGCGCGCTGATGCGCCAAAGCAGATGCTGCCCAAGCTGGGTATAGCCGGGCTCGTTCCACAGGCGCCCGGCTTCGAGCAGGCTGTAGGCGATCCAGAGGTCGGCGTCGCTGGCGTTGTTGGGATCGAGCACCTGCCATTTGCCTTTGGCGTCACGGCCCCACAACCAGGCAGGCAGGTGACGCGACAGGTCACCCTGTGCCAGGTTGTTGGCGGTCCAGCGCAACAGCTGTGCGAACGTGTCCCGATCGTTACCGAGCAAGGCGAAGAACAGGCCGTAGCTCTGCCCCTCCGAGGTCGTGATCAGACGCTTGTCACTGGGGTCCAGGACCCGTCCGTCCTTGCTCACCAACTCCGTCTTGAAACGCTCCCAGGCCGGCCATGAACAGGCCGGCGAAGTGCCCGCGAACGCGGGCATGCCAAGCGCCAGCAGCATTACCAGAACCCAACGCATGATCAATCATCCTCGCCCAGCCGGCGTCGGGCGGCCCAACGCAGCGCACGCCACAGCAGGAAGGCGAACAGCAGCACACTGATGGTGGCAAGGACCGCGAGCAACAGCGGCTGCTCGGACAGGTGGAACCACAGCAGCAGCCACCAGGGCAACTGGCCGACAAAATAGTGCTCGCCCACGAACTGGCTGTTCACGCCGCTGGTTCGTACCAGGGTCGCCGAGCCGGCCACTGCATCGAGCTTGCCGACATCGCTGAGTGCATCACGCAGCAGCGCATAGTCGCTGTCGGTGTTGCCGAGCAGTGCGACCACGCTACGCTGCTCGTGGAAGGGAGACTTGAGCCCGGTGATCGCGCCAATCGGTGCCTGCGCACTGATCGCCACATGACTGCTGGCCGGTACAGGCGAGGTGTCGAAGCGATAGCGCCCCGGCATGTTTGTAGCACGCCCTTGCGCCAGCCAATCGCGCTGGGCATCGAGCAGCAAACCAAGGTTGCGCTCCTGGGCCAGGTCCTGCGGCAAGGCACCGATGACCAGCAGGTCGGCATCCACCGCGGCAGCTTGCTTCCAGTCGTCGGCAAGACGTATGCCCAAGGCCGGGTAGCCGACCTGACCGGCGATGTTCCCGACGACGTCGAGCAAGATGCCCACTTGCATCTGCGTGGGCTTGTTGGGGACCATGACCTGCGTTTCGGAGAGGTCCGCCATGCGACTGAACGGGAAACCGCTGCGCGCGAAGGCTCGCAGGTCAGGCATGGCGATGTAGTGGTGGTAGCCCGACAGGTCGATGGTCGAGTTCTCGTCGATGGCCGCACGCACGTCCACCGGCAAGGAGGTCTGGCATTGATCGCGCTGGGCGCTGCCAAGCTTGCTGGCGAAGCTGAAGTCGAAACGCAGGCGGTTGCGATCCCCGATCTTCAGCGCCGGCACCAAGGCCTGCTCGCTCAACGCGGTGCTGTCGGTAGACAGGACGCTCAGGCGCAGCTCTTCGAGCGTGCCGCCGCGACGGTCATTGCCCACCAGCGGCATGCTGGTGATGTATTGGTCGTTGACACTGATGGTCAGGCGCGACTCATCGGTGACCGCTGGCGGCGTGTAGCGATACAGCGTGCGCAGCGGAATGCCCTGGTTGCGCCACACGAACAGGTCCGGCGGCAGGTTCACGTCGAGGGTGATCGCCCCCGGTTGCAGGCCGCTGACCTGCAGTTGCTGCGGATAGTCGAGCAGTTCGGCGAAACGTACCGGACGGTCGGTGCGGGTCCAGTTCGGCGCATCGTAAGGCTTGCGCGGTTGCAGCTCGCTCATCTGTTCGATCTTCACCCGGTCGCCGCGGAACAGGTTGTTGCCCACCGCCAGCGCCGAGGCAGCCTTCACGAGATCGTCGTCATTGCGGCCCAGCACCAGCAGCAGTTTGCTCCAGCGATCGCTCGGGTGGTCGATCAGTTGCACCACCGGGCCGTCCACACGCGGGAACTTCTCGTAGTCGGCAAGGAACGCCGGGCGACGCTCGTTGCTGGCGAAGACGATAGCCGGCTTGGGCTTGTCGCCTGCGCCGGGCAGGCTGTCGAACAGTACCGGGAAGGTCGCCTTGCGCCAGCCCGCCTGGCTGCCGAAGTAGGAGGCGAGAATCGCGGCGGCGCGTTGCTCGCCCAATGTCGGGCTGGCCGCGAACACCACCGGCAGGTCGACCTTGCCGGTGTCCCGGCCATCGAAGAACGGCAGCGGGAAGAACGCCAGGTCGTTTTCCATCGCCAGGGCCTGCTCGCGCAGCTGGACCTCGCTCTTGCGATTGAGGTTCAACCACAGACCGCTGTGCGCCGGGTCTTCGCAGATGTCGGTGTAATGCCCGACGAACTCCAGCCGCACCCGATTGAAGTCGCTGATCAGCTTGGGGTCGAGCGGAAGCTGACGCTGTACGCGCTGGCCAAGCTGGTCCTTCTCCACCGGCAACACGCCCATGAGCTCGTCATTGAGGTAGACGCGCAGGTGCGACAGTGTCGGCAGCAACGCTGGCGACGGCGTGTAGTCCAGCTGCAGGACCGCCTCGGTGGCGAGTCGGTCGCGACGCAGGCCGAACTCGACCTGCTCGCTGTTGTGCACACCGAGCAACAGCGTATCCGCCGGATGCCCGAGCTGCTCGAACGTTCTCGACACCGGCCAGTTGGGGACCACCGGCTCGGCAGCTGCCTCGGGGGTGGGCGGGGTGGTGGCGCAGGCCTGGAACACACAGGCGAGCAGCGCCATCGCCAGGCCCCAGGTACGTGCGGGGTAACGAGTCATGATGCGTCTCGGGTCATAAGGTTCGTGGAAGGGAGAGGCCGCGGGGTATGCGGCATGAAGGAGGCGAGCCAGCGCACCAGCAGGACCAGCGGCCGTACCGGCCCCAGCAGCCGTAGCGGAACGTATTCAAGCAGCCGCAGGTAGCCGACGCCGCCCAGTTTCAGGACATCGCCCAGGCTCTGCAACGGACGGTCGAGCTGGTGCGCCTCCTGCCAGGCCAGCCAGGCATCGGCACGGGCGAAGGTGCAGTGCACCAGGTCGACACGCTGTTGCACGCTCAGGTCATCGAAGGTCAGTCCAACGTGTCGGCCAACCTTGCGGGTGATGCGTGCGTCGAAGGCGAACTCACGCTCTCCACGGCTCAGCAGCAGGCGGACCCGCCCACCCGTCTTGGGTGCCAGGTTTTCACCCAGTTCCAGGCCTATACCGCTGTCGGAATAATCCACCAAGGTGCAGGGGTAGGCGTGTCCGTTTTCCAATACCAGTGCGGCCGGCAGGTGCATCTGCACCCGGTGCGAACGCCGGACCTGGCGAACCTCGGCGGCCACGGCTACCGCAGCGCCGATGATCAGCAGGTTGTAGGTCACCCAGAGCGAGCTGACGATGACCGTGCCGATCTCGTCGGCCGGCCCGGTGAACAGACGCCAGACAGCGAAACCCAGGCCGACGAAGTTGAGCATCGCCAGCAACAGGTAAGGCTGGGCGATACGCCAGTCGAACTGGCTCTCCTCCATCAGCCCGCCTTTGGCGGTGACGTTGAACTTGCCTTTCCTCGGCGCGAACAGCGCCACGGTGGTGGGCCGCGCGATGTACCAGGCCAGTACCGTCTCGTAGACCTCGCCCCAGAAGGTCCGCCGGTACTTACCCTGCATGCGCGAGTTGGTCAGGCTGGCGTGGATCATGTGTGGCAATACGTACAACAGGATCATCAGCGCAGGAGCGTAGATGATGTAGGCGTGCAGCAACAGGAACGCCAACGGCGCGGTGAGGAACACCAGACGCGGCAGGCCGGCCAGGAAGTGCAACATGGCATTGGCATAGCACACCCGCTGGAACAGGCTCAGGCCACGCCCGAACAACGGGTTGTCGGTACGGAAGATCTGCACCATGCCGCGTGCCCAGCGAATTCGCTGGCCGATATGCGCCGACAGGCTCTCGGTGGCCAGCCCGGCCGCCTGGGGCAGACGCAGATAGGCCGAGTTCCAGCCGTGCCGATGCAGGCGCAGCGCGGTATGGGCATCTTCGGTCACCGTCTCCACGGCGAACCCGCCGATGTCCTCCAGGGCAGTGCGCCGCAGCACGGCACAGGAGCCACAGAAGAAAGCGGCGTTCCACATGTCGTTGCCGTCCTGGATCAGACCGTAGAACAGCTCGCCTTCGTTGGGACGGTTACGGAAGGTTCCGAGGTTGCGCTCGAACGGGTCGGGCGAGAAGAAATGGTGGGGAGTCTGCACCAACGCCAGACGCGGATCCTTGAGAAACCAGCCGACCGTCATCTGCAGGAACGAGCGCACCGGCACATGGTCGCAGTCGAAGATCGCGACCAGCTCACCGTCGGTGACACCCAGGGCATGATTGAGGTTGCCGGCCTTGGCGTGCTTGCTGTCCGGACGCACGATGTAGCCAACGCCCATCTCTTCGGCGAAGGCCCGGAAAGTCTCGCGGCGACCATCGTCGAGCAGGTAGATGCGCAGACGCTCCTGCGGCCAGTCCAGGCCCAGCGCCGCGAGCACGGTGGTGCGTACCACCGAAAGGTCCTCGTTGTAGGTGGGGATCATCAGGTCCACCGTCGGCCACTGCGTGAGCGCGCTCGGCAGGTTCGCCGGCTTGCGCTCCAACGGCCAGCAAGTCTGGATGTACCCCAGGATCAGCACGAACCAGGAATAGGTCTCGGCAATCAGCAAGGTCAGCCCGCAGACCAGGTCCAGCGTGTCGTTCCAGTTCAGCGTCGAGGTGTAGCGCCACCACAGGTAGCGGCAGGAAATGATCGTCGAGAGGATGATCAGCATCAGTGTGGGGAAGCGGCCGGGCATGTGGCGAACCAGCATGGCGATGCCCCACAGCAGGAGAATGAACATCAGCTGTGCCAGGTAGCCGAACGGCTCGGTCACGCAAAGCAGCGCCAGCGCCAGGGCGCATACCGTGAGCACACCGTAGAACGCTCGCCGGGCGCCTTTGCTCAGGCTGCTCAGTCGCTGGGCGGCGTCGCGCTGCCAGGTGCTGGTGCGCACCTGGCTCGGCACCTGCCGCAGCCCCTCGACCATGCGCGTGCGAAGTTCTCGCAGGCGTTGCAGCATGAGGGTGACGGCGTCGTACAGGGCACGGCAGCCACGCGCCAGGGCCGACGGCTTGCGTGGCAGCGGCTCGCGCCGGATCAGCAACCACACGCCCTGGATCAGCAGACGCAGCGGGTCGCCCAAGGTAGGCGGCTTGCCAGCCAGTTGCGGGAACAGCCGCCGTCGATCGGCCAGCAGCGCTTGCCAGGCCGGGGACTCCAGGCGCAGCAGCAGGAAGGCCAGCCAGGTGCACAGGGTGAACACCAGCGCAGTCAGGCGCGCCGCACCCTGGTGGCTGTAGTAGCGGTAGGCGTTCGCCGGCGACAGCTTCACGACCGTCGCCTCGTCAGGCAGCGCACGGCCAGGCCCTGCACATCTCGGGAGGCCAGGCTCTGGGGAGCGTAGTGACCGACCGGGGCCTTGCAGGCCAGCGCCTCGACGAACGCCTCGTCTCGATGCACCACCTGCAGCGGAAGGCGGCTGTGGTAGAGCTTGCGCCAGACCATCAGTACATCGCTCTGCAAGCGGCTGGCCGCGTCGAAACGGTTGACCAGCAGCAGGTCGAAACGCTCAGGCATCTGACGCTCCAGCAATATGTGGCTGGTCATTTCCGCTTCCGCGACCAGCACACGCACATCCACCGCCACCTCGCTCATGGCGCCCGATGACGGCAGGTCGAACAATATCCAGTCGAAGTGCCGGCCCAGTTGCGCCTGGCGTGCGCTCCAGATCCCGGGGTTGGGCGCTCCCGCCAACGCGGTCACGGCCGATGCGTCAAGTTCGCCGAATGGCATCACGCACAATCCGTCGAACACTTCGAACACCTGCTCGCCGAAGGGACGTCCGTCCCGCTCGGCACAGGCCCAACCGTCACAACCGGCCAATGGCAGGTTGAAATGAAGGCCCAGCAGGTTTTCCGGGCACAGGTCGACCAGCAGCACTCGCTCGCCCAGCTCCCGAAGGGCATGCCCCAGCGCAGCGAGTACGGAGCTACGCCCCAGGCCGCCACGCAACCCATGCAGCGCAAGGCTTGTCATCGGACGGTGGCCTTGGGCGCGGGCGCGATTTCCTGGGTGAGCTCGCTCATGGACTGCGCGCAGCTTTCGCCCAGCAATGGCCAGCGGCGCAAGGCTTCACGCACCCCCACCATCAAGGAGATGTCCTGGTAGTTCAGCTCTGGCATGTCCAGGTGCTGCCGTAGCCGGGCGATGTCATCGCTGCGATCGGCGGGGTCGGCTTTCCTTTTCATCAGTTGCTCTCCTTCGGAATCGGTTGCCAGTTCGGCTGGCCTTTCAGGCGCATGTAGCTGGTGCCCTGGAAGTCCATGACCTGGGCGCCGGAAGTTTCGGCGACATGCTCGGTGGTGGGCAGGTCTTTCAGTACGCCAGCCAGATCCAGGACCTGGCCGGCCCCCTGGTTGGCATAGACGCGCGACACCAGCTCGGACAGTGCCAGGTAGCTGGTGGGCGCCGAGACATGCAGGGGTTCGCGGCGGGTCGGTTGGTCCATGCCGATGAACTTGAGCCCCACGGGCACATGGGTGATCGATGGCGTGGGGATTTCGCGCATGCCGGGCAGTTGCATGCGGTCGCCATGCAGCGCCGCGCCGTGCTCCGGCACGATCGCCACCACCACCCGTCGACCACTGCGCTGCAACTCGTCGAGGAACTTGCCCAGATCGTCGAACAGGCGCGTTGCACGGGTGTTGTAGTCCGCCGCGCGCGTGCCGCCATCGGCGGTCACCACACGATTGCCGTCATGCAGGCTGATGGTGTTGTAGAACAGCGAGACATGCGCTGCTCCCGACGCCTTGCGACGCCCCCACCAGCCTTGCAGGACGTCCAGGTCGCTGGCGATCGGCGAGCCGTCGAAACCGACCAGCGAGCGGCGGAAGTCGCTGCTGGAGAGGGTCGGCTGCGGCATGTGCTGGTTGGTAATGTCACCCAGGAAATCATCGAAGTGACCACTGTGGTTGAGCAACGTTTCGCGCTCGAAGCCCAACCGGGCGAGGTTCTCGAACAGCAGGCACTGTTGGGGCGCCGCCTGGTACAGCATCTCGTGGGAAGGCTGACCGCAGCTGGCCCGCAACACGCGGATGGCTGCCGGGCCACTGTACGAGGTGGCCGAGTTGAACTGGTCGAAGATCACGTCCAGGCGCGAGAACAGCGGGTTTTCATGCAGGCCCACAGCGGTGAGATCATCCCAGGCCAGGGAACAGACGTTGATCACCAACAGGTCGAAGGGTTGCTCGTCGGGCTTAGGCATCGGGAATGCGGTGACACGCTGGCGCTCGCTGTCGAAGAAGCCCTCCAGCTTGGCGTTGAGCGTGGCATCGTCGGCAGCCGCGGCCGCAGCCTCCTGCGTGGCGACGTCGGCCACGACCTGACGCGACGTCATCGGCGTGATCGACGGCAAGGCGCTTGCAGCCAGCCACAACAGCCCCGCCAGGCTCAAGGTGCTCAGGCGCAGCCAGTGACGCAGATAGAAGTAGGCCACCACCACCAACAGCAAGGCCCCTACCAGGTGCCAGTTGATGAAGCGCCCCAGCAGCTCGAACACATAGTCGGCAGTGAAGTCGAGCACGCCGGGCTGGGCGAGCAGGCGCTGGAAGGGAGGCAGCCAAGTGTCCTGGTAGAACAATGCGACACCGATGGGCACGGCCACCAGCTGCCGTCCGACACGCAACCAGCGGCCTGGCAATGGCACCATCAGGAATGCGGCGAAAAGCAGGTTGGCCAAGGGCTGGAAGTCCAGCAACCCGGCGCCGAGCATGACGAACTTCGCCAGGAAATAAAGGTTCCACGCACCCAGGCCCGGCCAACGGGACAGCGGGTGGGCAATGACCATCGAATTACTCATGTTTCTCCCCACGTCGACGCACACCCACGGCCTTCATGTGACGAGGAGGCAAACGATGCTTCAACCAGCCCTGCACCCAGGCTTTGAGGTGCAGGACGGCGAACGCCATGATCAGCGTGCCCAGCGCGCTGATGGCAATGACCTGCAGCAGTTGCGTGAAATTCATGCCTTGCCTCGTGGTGGCAGTGATATCGGCCTCGGCTGCAGCGCAGCACGCACTTTCGACATCGGCACGTTGGCCGCGTCGGCAGCCGGCAGCAGTGGCTGCGTCTCGTCCATGAATGCCGGGCCGCCAAAGCCTTCGAGCGTGAGAAGCAGTTCCCGACCGATGAACAGCTCTCGCCAGGACAATTGAAAGATGTGATCCAGCGCTTGCTCGACACCTTCGGCGCGGCAGGCGAACAGGAACAGGTACAGCATGTCGTCGACCACGCAGGCGATGTCGCCATCGCGCCGGAAGATGCTTCGCGAACAGGCTTGCAGAGCTGACAGGCCAGGCGCCGGACGCAGCACCAGCAATTGGTGGACGATCTCTCCGTTGCGCATGCCCTGCCACATCTGCCGTACGGCATCGGCGAACTCGCGCGGCGACACCAGGCCAGACACGGGCAATGGGCGAAGGCGTGACAGCAAGGCATCGAAGTCGGCAGGCAGGCGTCGACGCCAGGTGTAGCCCTGGATGCTGTCGACCTGGGTCAGGAAGCGCGAAAGGCTGGCACCGAAGGGCACGATCAAGCTGGCACCGCAGGCCAGCAGCAATTGCTCGTCCTGATAGCGCAGGGTCGGCGACATTTCGCGCACCACCAGCTTCAATGCATTGCCACGCAACAGCCGCAAGGTATGCAGCTGGCGCGCGAGGACATCCAGGCGCTGCCCGCCATCCATGGTGAAGATCACCGTTGCTGACACCGCCACGCCCGCCCGGGCACCCAGTTCACCAATGCTCTCGAATAGCTGCCAGTGTTCGGAGAAGGCCGGAGCGCCTTCGAGCACCTGCCTTTGGGCCAGGAAAAGAAGTTCGTCGCCGCCGGTCTCGATCAGCGGCTGAGGCCGGCCTGCGAGCACGAAGCCACCGGTATGACGGGTAAGCTCGATATCTTCAGTGCCAACGACACCCAGCGCATTGCGCCAGTAATGCAGCAGATAACGCACACCACCTTGGCCACGATAGAGCTGCGCCAATCCATCGACTGCCTGGTTGTGGGCACGCAACTGTTCGAGCAGCCAGACGTTCTGCCCTTCACTGACGATCAGCAAGACGCTGCCGGCATCGCGAAGGCTATCGCTGAGCGTACGGCACCAGTCTCCGATGTCGGTATTCTCCCAATCCGCTGTCGATATCCGGGCCACAAGCAGTCGACCGGCCGGATCGATGCGCGGCAGGTCCTGGGCCAAATGGAGTGCAGCTTGCGGCTCGGCTTCGTACAAGGCGAGTTGGCCAGGCCCACGGTCTGGGGCAAGCCCGTCAACGATTTCACGCAGGCCCTGGGCGCTGTCGATCAACGCTGCCTTGGCATCCGCTGCCAGAGCCTCGATGACCTGGCGGCAAATGGCAGCAGCGTCTTCTGCTGTGTCACAAGCCACCCAGTACAGGCCTTGGGTGTGGAACTGGCAATGCTCGGCACTCAGGCCGGGTACGGCCAACGAGGGAATATTTTTCGCCAAAACTATGACTCTAAAAATTCAGGACCGACGTTTTACCGATAGATGCCGCACATCCATTTGTCGGAGATCAAAAATATCGGTGCACTTTGTCAGAACGCAAAGCGTCAAAAAAACATCAGACCAAAGAGCACAGCTTAGCGGGTGTCAATTGTACAGCACTCCGAAAGGATAGTGTCAATGCGCTAGATCAGCATCAGGTACCAAAGTGCCAAGGTTCGTCTGCGCGAGTCCTACGCGCCCGGCGTCCTAGACAGCCTAGACGCCAATTCAGGGGAAACAAGTTTTCCGACGGTGTCATGACGACTGGTGCGTCACAAAAACAACGAAAATCCGCCCATGGGATAGAAGACTGTAGCGCACTACAATCTACATCAGGCCATATATCTGCGATCCACATCTTTTTTGCGAGGGCAAGTACCGCTTCCCTTGCCCTGTGACTTCCTTCACGATAGCCGCGTTTTGCGTCATGCCGCTCGGCTCACGCGCCTGTTATCGCGTTGGTTTGACAACCCCTCTCAGCACTCACTAGTGTTATTGGATCCAATTTATATCAAGGCAGCTTGCACGTGGCCGAGAAAACCCGACTCCTGAAAACTGTTCTGGGTAGCGAGCAGATACCTCCGCATCTGGCACGCAGCGTGATCGAAGAACGCCTGCGCAATGCGATCGTAGACGGTCGCCTACCGCCTGGCACCGCTTTGCGTCAGCAGGAAATAGCCACGCTGTTCGGGGTCAGCAGGATGCCGGTGCGCGAGGCACTGCGCCAACTGGAGGCGCAGTCACTGCTACAGGTGGTGATGCATAAAGGCGCCGTAGTCGCCCCTCTGATCGGCGAGGATGCGGTCGATACCTACGAACTGCGGGTGATGCTCGAAACCGAGGCCCTGCGCCAGTCGATTCCTCTGCTAGAGGCCGAGGATATCGACATGGCCCGGAGCTATATCCAGCAGCTGGAAAACGAAACCCGCCATGCCGAGATCGGGCGCCTCAATCGCTTGCTGCACATGACGCTCTATAGCAAGGCACACAACCAGAAACTGCTGCACATGATCGAGATCGAGCTCAACGAAGAAGAGCGCTTCCTGCGCTTCCACCTGTCTTCGATGGGGCTGGGCAAGCTGACCCAGGACGACCACATCGCCTTGGTGGATGCAGCCAGTGAAAAGTCGGTGGATGAAGCCATCAAGGTCTTGGAACGCCACCTGAACAGCGCGTCACGCACCATCCGGAACTACCTGGACAATCACGCACCCCGCCACCGCTAATGCCCTGGAGCGGCGCTCCTGAACACCGGATACCCCACACAACAAGGATTCCGGGAAAGGTACAACGTCACTCCAGGTCATCAAAGCTGTTGTAACAGCCCTGAAAAGACAAAGCCCCTGTTCGCATCGCGAACAGGGGCTTTGGGTTTGAATCTTGACGATGACCTACTCTCACATGGGGAAGCCCCACACTACCATCGGCGATGCGTCGTTTCACTGCTGAGTTCGGGATGGGATCAGGTGGTTCCAACGCTCTATGGTCGTCAAGAAATTCTGTGTGCTGGCCCGTCTTTGGACGTGCCTGCGAATTTCTGGTCTCTCTACTTAAAGACAAAACCCCTACCTGCTTGCGCAGATAGGGGTTTTGCGAAATGAATCTTGACGATGACCTACTCTCACATGGGGAAGCCCCACACTACCATCGGCGATGCATCGTTTCACTACTGAGT
>Ga0153917_1000381_pt1 | contig 31233 bp, 26 predicted proteins | sample TSFL001MetaG_FD_104695 | JGI IMG/M metagenome (GOLD analysis project Ga0153917, IMG submission 104695) | Attine ant fungus gardens microbial communities from Florida, USA - TSFL001 MetaG | ecosystem: Host-associated > Fungi > Mycelium > Unclassified | place: USA: Florida, Paynes Creek Historic... | reverse complement strand
GAGCACGTCGCTCTCATAGGATACGGCCTTGGCGATCTCGACCATCTGGCGGTTGGCGACGGAGAGGTCGCGCACCTGCGTTTCCGGGTCCATTGCGATGTTGAGGCGCTTGAAGAGGGCGGCCGTTTTGCGGTTCATCTCGCCGTGGTCGACGAGGCCGAAGCGGTTCTTCGGCTCGCGGCGGATCCAGATGTTTTCCGCGACCGTCATGAAGGGCATCAGGTTCAGTTCCTGATGGATCATGGCGATGCCGTTCTCCAGCGCGTCGAGCGGCGATGCGAGCCGGATCTTCTGGCCCTTCAGCAGCACCTCGCCCTGGTCGGGCGTGTAGATGCCGGCGAGGATCTTCATCAGGGTGGACTTGCCGGCGCCGTTCTCGCCCATCAGGGCATGCACGGTGCCGCGCTTCAGCTTGAACTGGACGTCGTCGAGCGCGACGACGCCGGGAAATTCCTTGCGGATGCCTTCCGCGGACAGAAGATATTCCGCATTCGGAATGGCGCCGCTTGCACGAACCGCGGCCATGGTGGTCGGGCTGACCATCGTGTTCCTCCCTCCCGGAGCATCTGAAACGGGTCGGACGCGCGCACGCAGGCGTGCGCGCGTCCCTGGATCAATCTGGCAGTTTTATCGTTTGCCGGCGAGCCGGTCAGTTCTTCGCCTGGAAGTCGGCGATGTTCGCCGGGGTCACGAGCTGGAAGGGGATGTAGACCTTGGTATCCACCTTCTCGCCCTTGGCGAGCTTCAGCGCGGCGTCGACCGAGCCCTTGCCCTGACCGGCGGCATCCTGGAACACGGTGGCGTCGAGGTCGCCGGCAGCCATGGCGGCGAGCGCGTCCTGCGTGGCGTCGACACCGGCGACGACGACGCTGTCCATCGAGCGGCCGGCGGCCTTCAGGGCCTGGATCGCGCCGATGGCCATTTCGTCATTGTTGGAGATGACGGCATCGAATTCCACGCCGGCGGAGAGCCAGTTGGTCATCAGGTCCGAGCCCTGCGTGCGCGACCAGTTGGCGGTCTGCTCCTCGACGATCTCGAGGCCCTTGCATTCGTCGGTGGCGATGACGTCCTTGACGTCCTGCGTGCGCATGCGGGCGGCCTGGTTGGAAAGCTCGCCCATCATGACGACGACCTTGCCCTTGCCGTTCAGCAGGCGGCAGACTTCCTTGGTTTCCAGCGTGCCGGATTCCTGCTCGTTGGAGGCGACGAAGGCCTGCTTTTCCGGCAGTTCGTTGATGTTGGCCGGCTCGCGGTTGACATAGACCAGCGGAATGCCGGCATCGGCGGCGGCCTTGGAGAGCGCGGCGGTCGCGTCGGTATCGACCGGGTTCACGATGATGGCGCTGACGCCCGAGGCGATGAAGTTCTGGACCTGGCTCTGCTGCTTGGCGACGTCGTTCTGGGCGTCCTCGATCTGCAGCTCGACGCCGTCGAGCGTCTTGGCATAGTCGGACATGCCGTTGCGCAGGACGGTCAGGAAGTTGTCGTCGAACAGCGCCATGGAAACGCCGATCGTTTCGGCATGGGCGGCCGTGGACATCATGACGGCGAGCGCCGAACCAAGAATGAATTTTTTCATGTTGTTCTCCTCCTCAACATGGTGTCCGGCGGCACCACAGATCAACCGGAAGACCGGCCCTTGCGAGACGGCCCGCCCCCTGCTCCTCCCGGGATGCAAAAGGCCAAAACAGAATAAACAAACCGCGAATTCCGTATTGCGGAATGTTTATTCCATTTTCTGCCCGAGACGTCAAGCCCGTTCCATTTCTGCGATAGGGCAAGGCTCGGGGCCTGGGGAAAAATGCCGGCGGCAGGGCCGCCGGCATGAGGCTTTTCAGATATTTGCGCTGAGGAACGCGACGCTTTCGGCGACGGCGGCCTTCGGGTCCGCGACGTCGTGAACGGAAGGCGAGAAGGGCTCAAAGGAGAGCGGCCCGGCATAGCCGGCGGCCAACAGGGCCTTGATCTGGCCGGCATTGTCGAGGCGATCCTTCGGGCCGACGAGGACGCGGTGGCCGTCGCGCATGTCGGAAACGGAGACCGCAGGGTCCTCGACGCCGGAAATGTGCACGAGGCCGGTGAGGTCGGCGACGAGATCGGGCTCGCCGGCAAGGTGGTGGTGGAACGTGTCGTGCACCAGGCGGAACGTCGCTTCGCCGCCGACGGTGCGGATCGCCTCGGCCGCCTCGCGCTTGGAGCGCAGCGAGCAGATCTCGAAGCCGAGCGGCTCGACGAGGCCGATGATGCCGGCGGCGTCGAGCAGGGGCTTCAGCGCCGTCAGCGCCGTGCGCAGGTTCGCCTGCCGCTCGCCGTCGGCCTGGCCGGTGCCGTCGTTCTTCGGCACGAGCACCAGCGCGCGGGCGCCGCAGGCGCTGGCATAATCGATGAGGTCCTTCGCCTCGGCGGCGCGGGCGGGCGTCCACTCGTTGAAGCGCTGGAGCGCGTTGATCGAGATGATCGTGACGCCGTGGCGCTCGGCGAGCGCCTTCACCTCGGCCGGCGTCGTGCCGTCGAGGATGGCGTTGCCGTCGAGGTCGTTGCGAATCTCCACCGCCTTCATGCCGAGGGAGACGGCAAGGGCGAAGAAGGCGTCCAGCTTGAGGCCGGGGGCCGTCATGTGGTTGAGGGCGAAATCAAGGGGCGGCATGGAATGGGTGTCCTCCGGTCTTCGAGGCCGCCGACAGGGTGGCCTCGCATGCACGCATGAGGATCGGGACGCACTTGACGGGCGTCAAAGCCCAAGGCGCGGCGGGCGCCTTCATCGCTGAGAGATTTGGCCAAGGGCGTGATGGAAAACCATCATCCCAGCTCAGATATTTTCCGGCAGGAGGATGTCGAAGGGCAGGAAGGTCTGCCCCGGCACGGCGTTTCCGCCCTTCTCGATGGCCGTGACCATCAGCGAGACGAGCTCGCGGCAGAGAGCCGGCAACGGGGTATTGATCGCCATGGTGACGACGTCGTCGGCAAGGCCGGCCTTCGATTCGGGCGTCAGCTCGTTGACGATGAGCTGGATCCGCCCGGCGTAACCTTCCTCGCGGATCGCCGAGATCGCCCCCTCCATGCCGCCGCCGGCGACATAGAGGCCGACGAGGTCGGGATGCTGGGCAAGGAGGTTCGCCGTCGCCTCGTGGGTGATCTCGCTGGTATCGAGATTGACCAGCGTGTCCAGCACCTCGAAATCCTGGCCCTTCTCGCGGAAGAAGGAGCGGAAGCCCATTTCGCGCAGCTCGTGGCCGTGGAAGCGGTGGCTGCCGACGAAGATCGCCACCTTGCCCGGCCGTTTCGCGCCCCTGGCGATCATCCAGGCCGCCGTGCGCCCGACCTTCATGTTATTGAGGCCGATATAGCCCTGCCGCACGTCCATGGCGAAGTCGGAGAGCAGGCAGAACAGCGGAAGGCCGCGGTCTTTCAGTTCCTCCACCATGGCGGTCGTCGCCGGATAGTCCGGTGCGACGACGGCGAGCGCCTGGTTGCGCGCGGAAAGCTGGCGCAGCATCTCCGTCATCGCCGCCGGGGTCTGCGCGTTGATGAAGTCGACCTGCGGCACGATGCGGGCGGTCGTGCAGGCATTGCAGGCGATTTCGATCTCGCGGGCGAAGTTCTGGTAGAAGGCCTGGCTCGGGCGCTGCAGGCTGAAGCCGAGCCTATATTGCGGCAGGTCTTCGAAGACGCGCTGCCGGATGAGGCCGATGGCGTGGTAGCCGATCGCATTGGCCGCCTCGTAGACCCGGCGCGCCGTCTCCTCGCGGACCTTGTGGCGGCCGTTCAGCACCCGGTCGACCGTCGCGACGCTGACGCCGGCGGCCCGGGCGAGATCCGAGATGGTGGGTCTCGATGCCATTTTCCCCTCCCTGAAATCTTTCCATCAAGGGTGAATGATAGCGGATGATGGAATTTGATGCATTCTATCATGGCAGGATTGAGAGATGCAAGGAGCGGCGCTATCGTTTGGTCACTGGACGAGGCCTGGAGCGGAAACGCCCCCTCATGGAGGAGACGAGCGATGAAGCCGACGAAGCGGGACTACAGCCTTCTTGGCCGCGATGCCGAGGCCGCCGTTGCCAACGGTCTTGCGGCAGCCGAGTGGTACCACACCGAAATCCCCCGCAAGGAGATGAAGGCGCTGATGCAGCGCAGCGACGCCCCGGCGATCCGCGACACCGCGATCTGGCTCGGCTGTCTCGCCGTGTCCGGCGGGCTCGGCGCGTGGTTCTGGGGAACCTGGGCCTGCGTGCCGTTCTTCCTCGTCTATGGCGTGCTCTACGGCTCGGCCTCCGACAGCCGCTGGCATGAATGCGGCCACGGCACGGCCTTCAAGACGATGTGGATGAACAATGCGGTCTACCAGATCGCCTGCTTCATGATCATGCGCAACCCGGTGACCTGGCGCTGGAGCCATACACGCCACCATACGGATACGGTGATCGTCGGCCGCGACCCGGAAATCGCCGTCATGCGCCCGCCGGATCTTGCGCGCCTCGTGCTGAACTTCTTCGGCCTTCTCGATGCCTGGCATGCCGTCATCGACATGCTGCGCAATGCGGCAGGCAGGATGAGCGCCGCAGAAAAGACCTTCATTCCCGAATCCGAGCAGCCGAAGGCTATCCGCATCGCCCGCATCTGGCTTGCGATCTATGTCGCCACCATCGCCGCCTGCTTTGCCTTCGGCTCGATCCTGCCGGCCATGCTGATCGGCCTGCCGCGGCTCTACGGCGCCTGGCACCATGTGCTGACGGGCCTTCTCCAGCACGGCGGCCTTGCCGACAATGTCATCGACCACCGGCTCAACAGCCGCACGGTCTACATGAACCCGGTCAGCCGCTTCATCTACTGGAACATGAACTACCATGTGGAGCATCACATGTTCCCGATGGTGCCCTACCATGCGCTGCCGAGGCTGCATGCCATGATCAGGCACGACCTGCCGGAACCGAACCCGTCGATGTGGCACGGCTACAGGGAGATGATCCCGGCCTTCCTGCGCCAGCTTCGCAACGAGGACTACTTCCTGAAGCGCGAGCTGCCGCCGACGGCGCGGCCCTACAAGGAAGAATTCCACGCGGAACCCGCCATCGCGGCCGCCGAATAACCAACAGTTACTGGAGGAGAGACCATGAGCGACACCTGGATCGAGGTCTGCGCGGCGGACGAGATCGACGAGGAGGATGTCATCCGCTTCGACCATGCGGGCCGGACCTTCGCGATCTACCGCAGCCCGGAAGACACCTATCACGCCACGGACGGGCTCTGCACGCACGAGAAGATCCACCTCGCCGACGGCCTCGTGATGGACCACGTCATCGAATGTCCCAAGCACAACGGCCGCTTCAATTACAAGAGCGGCGAGGCGCTGGGCGCGCCGGTCTGCATCGACCTCAAGACCTATCCGGTCAAGGTCGAGGGCGGCACCGTCTTTATAGGTCTCTAGCAGCGGTTTTGCGTCCGGAATTGCGTAAAAACAAAGAGATAGAGGATATCGCCATGATGAGCTTCGTCATCGTCGGTGCCGGCGAATGCGGCGCGCGCGCGGCCTTCGCGCTGCGCGAAAAGGGCTTCGACGGCGCGATCACCCTGATCGGCAGCGAGACCCATCTGCCCTATGAGCGCCCGCCGCTCTCCAAGGAGGCGCTGGTCGCGGGCGCCGGCCCGAAGCTCGTCGCGCAGGCGGAACGCTATGTCGAGGCCGGCATCGACCTTCTGCTCGGCCGCACGGTGTCCAAGATCGACCGCACCGCAAGGCATGTCGTGCTGGGGGACGGCACGGTGGTTCCCTATGGCAGGCTGCTGCTGGCCACCGGCGCGCGCCCGCGCGCCCTGCCGGGCACGAACCACGGCGGCCGCATCGCGGCGCTGCGCAGCCATGACGATGCGGCCCGCATCCGCGCGCATCTGGTGGAGGGCAGCCACGTCGCCATTCTCGGCGGCGGCTTCATCGGGCTGGAACTTGCCGCGAGCGCCCGCAAGCTCGGCGCCTCGGTCACGCTGGTCGAGGGCCTGCCGCGCGTGCTGACGCGGGGCGTGCCGCCAGAGATCGCCGAGATCGTCGCCAGCCGGCACATGGCCGAAGGCGTGGAAATCCTCTGCGGCGCGAAGGTCACGGGGATCGAGGACCTGCCGGGCGAGGTGCGTATCGCGCTGGAGGATGGCCGCGTCGTTTCCGCAAGCCTCCTCGTTGTCGGCATCGGCGCGGTGCCGAACATGGAACTGGCGGAGGCCGCCGGCCTTGCGGTGGACAACGGCATTGCCGTCGACGGCCATCTGCGCAGCTCCGATCCCGACATTTTTGCTGCGGGAGACTGCACGTCTTATCCGCTTCCCCTTTACGGCGACCGCCGCATCCGCCTCGAATCCTGGCGCAACGCGCAGGAGCAGGGCCAGCTTGCCGCCGCCAACATGCTGGGCGGCGAGGATGTCCATTCGGCCGTGCCGTGGTTCTGGTCGGACCAGTACGACATGACGCTCCAGATCGCCGGCCTTGCCGACGGCGCGGTGACGACCGTGCGGCGCGAGATGGGCGAGGGGGCCTTCATCCTCTTCCATCTCGACGGCGAGGGCCGGCTGATCGCGGCGAGCGGCATCGGGCCGGGCAATGCGGTCGCCCGCGACATTCGTCTTGCGGAAATGCTGATCGCCGCCCGCATCCATCCCGACCCGGTGGACCTCGCCGCGCCGGAAACCAAGCTCAAGAAACTGCTCGCCGCCTGAGGAGATCCCCGTGAAGACCAAGAGACCGACCGTCGCCGACCTCCAGGCCATGAAGGGCAAGCGCCAGCTCACCATGCTGCGCGTCGTGACATTGGAGGAGGCCGAGGCCGCCGAGCAGGCGGGTATCGACCTCGTCTCCGTGCCGCCCGCCCTGCTGGGGCCCGCCTTCCGCGAGGCCGCGCCGACGGTTTTCGCCTTTCCGGGCCTCGAATATGGCGACTTCGTCACGGCCGACGATTACCTGCGCGGCGCCTTCCAGGCGATGAAGGCGGGGGGCGACGCCGTCTATTGCGCGGCCGGCCTTTCGACCGTGCGGCGGCTGCGCGAGGAGGGCATCCCGGTCTGCGGCCATGTCGGCCTCATCCCCTCCAAGGCGACGTGGACGGGCGGTTTCCGCGCCGTCGGCAAGACGGCGGAGAGCGCGCTGGAGATCTTCCGGCAGGTCAAGGCGCTGGAGGAGGCGGGTGCCTTCGCGGCCGAGATCGAGGTCGTGCCGGGCGAGGTCGCCGCCGCGATCAGCGCGAAGACCTCGCTCGTCATGCTCTCCATGGGCGCGGGCACCGGCTGCGACGCGCAATATCTCTTCGCCGAGGACGTGCTCGGCCAGAACCGCGGCCACTATCCGCGCCATGCCAAGGCCTACCGCAACTTCGCCGCCGAATACGACCGGCTGCAGCAGGAGCGCATCGCCGCCTTCCGCGAATATGCCGACGACGTGCGCTCCGGCGCCTATCCGGAAAAGGGCCATCTCGTCGGCATCGAGGCGGCCGAGCTTGCCGCCTTCCTCGAGCGGCTGGATGGTTGAAAGCCGGTTTCCTCGCGGCGGAAAACCGCCTATGTACACGGGCAAAGGCGCGAGGAGACGTTCATGAAATTTATCGATCCCGACCATCCGTTCTACCGTCCGCTCTGGCGGCGGCTGCTTCTGGTCGGGATCTGCGCCGCATGGACCGGCGTGGAATTCTACAATGGCGAGCAGACCTGGGGCACGGTCTTCCTCATCGTGACCGCCTATGCTTTCGCCAACCTCATCCTCTTCTTCAAGCCCTCCGATCCGGCCGCCAAGCCGCCGGGCGAGGGCGGCGAAACGAAGAACGAAGGCTAGAGGCCGAGGCTCTTTTCCACATTGATCCGCCGGATCGTTTCGTCGATCAGCATGTTGGCGATCTTCATGCGGAGCGTCGCATTGGCGCGAAGCTCGGCCGGGGCGCGGTCGGGATGGTTTTCGCGCGCGAAGCTGCGGCGGCGCGCGGCGAGGTCGTCGATGCCCTCGCGGCCGGTAAGGGCAAGGTCTTCCGCGACCGCCTCCGGCGTGATGCGCAGGAGGTGTTCCGGCACAGGGGCGGGTTCTTCCGGCGGGCTTTCCGGCTCCGGCTCCGGCGGTGCAGGCTCCTCGTAAAGGTCGAGATAGGCGGCGGCGGCCTGCGAGCCGGACATGAAGGCACCCGTCGCGCCGAGGCCGGCAAAGCCGGACGTCAGCCCACGGACAGGGCCGGGGCCTTGCTCTTCCGCTGTCTCCTCTTCCGCCTCGCGCGCCTCGGCGCGCAGCCGCTCCAGCACGGATTCGAAAACGGTCATGCCGAACATGGTCTCTCCGATCGATCAGTCCGGCGAAAGCATCCGGCTGCGTTGCAGGATGAGATCATAGAGCAGTTTGGCGCTCGGCGGGAGCGCCCGGCCTTTGACGGAGATGAGGCTGTAGGGCTTGATGTCGATCTCGAAATCCGTGTCGAGGATCCTGATCTCGCCGGCCTGCGCCCCGACATCGGCGACGAAGTCGGCCATGTCGCGCGCCACCGGCGCAATGGCGTTGGAGCCGCAGACGATGGCGGTGGTGAGCAGAATGGACGAGGTGTTGACCACGGTGGAGGGAAGCGGCACGCCGGCGGCGAGGAACAGCTCCTCGATGCGCCGCCGCAGCAGCGTGCCCGAGGGCTGGAACACCCAGTCGTAATGCGGCAGGTCGGCGAGGCCGACGACCGGCTTGTCCGCAAGGGGGTGTCCCTTGCGGACGATGAGACAGGCCTTCTCGATGCCGATCTCCGTGACGTTGAAGAGCCGCGGATTGAGGTCGTCCGGCACGCGGGCGATGATGAAGTCCTGCTGGGCGGCCAGCAGCTCGCGGGCGAGCACGTTGCTGGTCTCCACGCGCACATTGACCTCGATGCCGGGATAGGCGGCGCTGACCTGCTGGATCGCCGGCACGGCAAGGCTGATGGCCGGCGCCGTCACGGAGCCGAGGAAGACCGAGCCGCCCGTGCCGGATTTCAGCGCCGAAAGCTCGCGGTCGACCTCGCGCAGTTCGAGCAGGATGGTGCGGGCGCGGCGCGCGAAGGCCCGGCCGAAAGCGGTGAGGGCAACGCCGCGCGAGACGCGCTCGCAGAGCTGCGCCTTGAGGATCATCTCCATTTCCGTCAGCATGCGGGAGGCGGCGGGCTGGGAGATGTTCAGCGCATCGGCCGCCGCGCTCACCTGCTTGTGCTCCTCGATGGCGACGATCATGCGCAGGTGGCTGAGCTTCAGGCCGCTGCGCAGCAGCGCCACGCCCTGCAGGTTGTCGAAGCTCTCGCCGGCAAAAAACTGATCCTCGCTCTCGCCGTGCAAACGCATGGTTTCTCCGATCGGTAAAAAGTAATATATTTCGCTCACTGCATATCAAATTTGATATCGATTTAGAAGCTCATTGCATTTGACAGTTATGGCAATTCGGTAGACCTTGCGCCAATGTGCGCTGGGGTCCTTGGGAGTGGGGATCGGCGGGCTCTTGCCCGGCCGTTTCCAGGCGTCGCCTGAATGCGACCCTGCCGCGCATGGAACAATGCCTGGCTGCAATTACGGCCAGTGCGCACAAGGGAGAGACCTTTCAATGAAAATGATCACTTCGCTTCTCGCCGCCGCTGCCATCAGCGTTGCGTCGTTCGTGGCGCCGTCCTTCGCCCAGGACAAGGGCATGGTCGGCATCTCCATGCCCACCAAGACCTCGACCCGCTGGATCTCGGACGGCGAGACGATGGAAAAGCTGTTCAAGGAAGCCGGCTACACGCCGGACCTGCAGTTCGCCGACGACGACATTCCGAACCAGCTCGCCCAGATCGAGAACATGGTCACCAAGGGCGCCAAGGTCCTCGTCATCGGCGCCATCGACGGCACGACGCTTTCCGACATCCTGCAGAAGGCTGCCGATGCCGGCGTCAAGGTCATCGCCTATGACCGCCTGATCCGCGATTCGGGCAATGTCGACTACTACGCCACCTTCGACAACTTCCAGGTCGGCGTCCTGCAGGCCACCAGCCTCGTCGACGGCCTGAAGGCGAAGTTCCCGGACACCAAGCCGTGGAACGTCGAGCTCTTCGGCGGTTCGCCGGACGACAACAACGCCTTCTTCTTCTATGACGGCGCGATGTCGGTCATCCAGCCGCTCGTCGACAAGGGCGACATCGTCATCAAGTCGGGCCAGACCGGCATGGAAACCGTCGGCACGCTGCGCTGGGACGGTGCGGTCGCACAGGCCCGCATGGAGAACCTTCTCTCCTCGACCTACACCGATGGCCGCGTCGATGGCGTTCTTTCGCCCTATGACGGTCTTTCCATCGGCATCATCTCGGCCCTGAAGGGCGTTGGCTACGGCTCGGGCGACCAGCCGATGGCTATCGTCACCGGCCAGGACGCCGAGCTTCCCTCCGTCAAGTCGATCCTCGCCGACGAGCAGTACTCGACGATCTTCAAGGACACGCGCGAACTCGCCAAGGTTACCGTCGGCATGGTCAACGCGATCCTGGAAGGCAAGGAGCCGGAAGTGAACGACACCAAGACCTATGACAACGGCGTCAAGGTCGTTCCGTCCTACCTGCTGAAGCCGGTCGCCGTCGACAAGTCCAATGCCGAGAAGATCCTCGTCACGGACTCGGCCTACTACACGGCCGACCAGCTCAAGAACTGATCGCTTCCCACATTCTCCGGGGTTCGCGCGTTTCGCGCGAACCCTCTTTTATCCGGATCGCAGAGCGAATAGGCTCGCTTTCGCCGCCGCGAGGTGGCGAACGGCCGCTGGAAACTGGTAAATGAGCAAGACCCTTCTGGAAATGCGTGGCATCACGAAGACGTTCCCGGGCGTGAAAGCGCTCGACAACGTCAACCTGAAGGTCCGCGAAGGCGAAATCCATGCCCTCGTGGGCGAGAATGGCGCCGGCAAGTCCACCCTCATGAAAGTGTTGAGCGGCGTCTATCCCGCCGGCTCCTACGAGGGCGAAATCCATTTCGACGGCGAGGTTCGCCGCTTCTCCACGATCTCCGACAGCGAGCATCTGGGCATCATCATCATCCACCAGGAGCTGGCGCTGGTGCCGCTCCTGTCGATCGCGGAAAACATCTTCCTCGGCAACGAGGTCGCGACCAACGGCATCATCGACTGGAAGCAGGCGTTCCGCCGCACGCAGGAACTGCTCGACAAGGTCGGCCTCAGGGAGCCGCCGGGCACGCTGATCACCGATATCGGCGTCGGCAAGCAGCAGCTCGTCGAGATCGCCAAGGCGCTGTCGAAGAAGGTGCGCCTGCTCATCTTGGATGAGCCGACGGCCTCGCTCAACGAGAAGGATTCCGACGCGCTCCTCAAGCTGCTCATGGAATTCCGCACGCAGGGCCTCACCTCGATCATCATCTCGCACAAGCTGAACGAGATCAAAAAGGTCGCCGACCAGATCACCATCCTGCGTGACGGCGGCACGGTGGAGACGCTGGACTGCCACAACGAGGACATTTCGGAAGACCGCATCATCAAGGGCATGGTCGGCCGCGAGATGGAAGACCGCTACCCGCCGCGCGAGCCGAAGATCGGCGAGACGCTGCTGGAGGTGAAGAACTGGAACGTCTTCCACCAGCACCATCGCGACCGGCAGTTCCTGCACGACGTGAGCTTCACGGTGCGCGCCGGCGAGGTGGTCGGCATTGCCGGCCTCATGGGGGCAGGGCGCACCGAAACGGCGATGAGCCTCTTCGGCAGGAGCTGGGGCCACAAGATCACCGGCGACGTCGCCATGCGCGGCAAGCCCGTCGACGTCAGCACGATCCCGAAGGCGATCGACGCCGGCCTTGCCTATGTCACGGAAGACCGCAAGCAGCTCGGCCTCGTGCTGATCGATAACATCATGCACAACACGACGCTCGCCAACCTCAAGGGCGTTTCCAAGGGGACGGTGATCGATACGCACCAGGAGGCCAAGGTCGCCTCCGGCTATCGCCAGAAGCTGCGCATCCGCTCGCATTCGATCTATCAGGAAGCGGTCAACCTTTCGGGCGGCAACCAGCAGAAGGTGGTGCTGTCGAAATGGCTCTTCACCGATCCTGACGTGCTGATCCTCGACGAGCCGACGCGCGGCATCGATGTCGGTGCGAAGTTCGAAATCTATACCATCATCAACCAGCTTGCCGCCGAGGGCAAGGGCATCCTGATGATCTCGTCGGAGATGCCGGAACTGCTCGGGACCTGCGATCGCATCTATGTCATGAACGAAGGACGCATCGTGGCCGAGCTTTCCAAGGCGGAAGCAAGCCAGGAATCCATCATGCGCGCCATCATGCGCTCCGGGGAGAAACACTAATGGCCACCGACACCGCGACCCAGAGAACCCAGCCTTCGGTGGGGGACTATCTCAGGAAGAACATCCGCGAATACGGCCTGCTCGTCGCGCTGGTCGTCATCATGATCTTCTTCCAGGTCATCACCAACGGGGTACTCTTCCGCCCGGTCAACATCACCAACCTGGTGCTGCAGAACTCGTTCATCGTCATCATGGCGCTGGGCATGCTGCTGATCATCGTGGCGGGGCATATCGACCTGTCGGTCGGCTCCATCGTCGCCTTCATCGGCGCCATATCGGCGATCATGCTGGTGAAATGGGGGCTGCCGGCCATCGTCGTCGTGCCGCTCTGCATCCTCGTTGGCGCGGTCATGGGCGCGGCGCAGGGCTATTGGGTCGCCTATCAGAAGATTCCGTCCTTCATCGTGACGCTGGCCGGCATGCTCGTCTTCCGCGGCATGACCTATGTCGTGCTCGGCGGCCGCCCGGTCGGCCCGTTCCCGAAGGAGTTCCAGATCCTCTCCACGGGCTTCGTGCCGGACTTCCTGTCGATCACCGATCCGGCGACCAGCCTCGTCAAGAACTATGTCGCGCTCATCGCGGTGCTGGCGCTCGTCGCCTATGCCGTCTATGCGGGCCTGCGCGAGCGGCGCATGAACGTCCTGCACGAGACGGAGAACGAGCCCTTCGCCTTCTTCGCGATCCAGATGCTCGTCATCGGGGCCGTGGCGATCTTCCTCGGCTTCCAGCTCTCGACCTATCGCGGCCTGCCGAACGTGCTGGTCGTCATGGGCCTCCTGATTGCGCTCTATACGTTCGTGACGACGCGCACGACGATCGGCCGGCGCATCTACGCCATGGGCGGCAACGAGAAGGCGGCCAAGCTCTCCGGCATCAATACCGAGCGGCTGACCTTCTACACCTTCGTCAACATGGGCGCGCTCGCCGCGCTGGCCGGCATGATCATCGCGGCCCGCCTCAATTCGGCGACGCCGAAGGCCGGCGTCGGCTTCGAGCTCGACGTCATCGCGGCCTGCTTCATCGGCGGCGCCTCGGCGTCGGGCGGCGTCGGCAAGATCACCGGTGCGGTGATCGGCGCCTTCATCATGGGTGTGATGAACAACGGCATGTCGATCATGGGCATCGGCATCGACTACCAGCAGCTCATCAAGGGCCTGGTGCTGCTCGCCGCCGTGTTCTTCGACGTCTACAACAAGAACAAGGGCTGACCGGGAAACCGGCCAGCCGCCCCATCGCAAGCTTATTTGACCGGCCGCCGGCGCGGCCAGAGCGGGGACGTTCGTCCGCCGCGCGTGCGGAGCGCGGCGTGCTGCCGGCTTCAGGAAGGAAACGAAGATGCTGATATCGCAGGTTGGAAATGCCGATGGCTCGATCACCGTGGTCGTGCGCGAGGAGGGCGGCAAGGGCCGCGCGGTGAAGGGCGCGGCGAGCGTGCACGCGCTGGCCATGGAAGCCGCCAATGGCGGCAAGTCGCTGAAGGCCGTCATCGACGCCAAGGGCCTCGGTGAGGAGGTCGATCTCGAAGCGGCCTATGCCGAAGACCGGCTGCTGCCGCCGATCACCCATCCCGACGCCGCGCATCTCCACCTGACCGGCACGGGCCTGACCCATCTCGGCTCGGCCGCCACGCGCGATTCCATGCACAAGAAGACGGCGGAAGCCGCCGAGGAGACGCTGACGGACTCGATGAAGATGTTCCGCATGGGCCTCGAGAACGGCAAGCCGAAAGCCGGCGAAAAGGGCGTGCAGCCCGAATGGTTCTACAAGGGCAACGGCACGCAGGCCATCGCCCCCGGCGCGGCGCTGACCTCGCCCTCCTTCGCGCTCGACGGCGGCGAGGAGCCGGAAATGGCGGGCATCTATGTCATCGCCGCGGACGGTTCGCCCTTCCGCATCGGCTTTGCCGTGTCGAACGAATTCTCCGACCATGTGACGGAGCGGATCAACTATCTCTACCTCGCCCATTCCAAGCTGCGGCAGGCAAGCTTCGGCCCGGAAATCCGCGTCGGCGCGGCGCCGGACGATATCCGCGGCTTCTCGCGCATCCTGCGCGGCGGCAAGGTGCTGTGGGAAAAACCATTCGTCTCGGGTGAGGCGAACATGTCGCATACTTTCGCCAATCTCGAATACCATCACTTCAAGTACGGCCTGTTCCGTTCGCCGGGCGACGTGCACGTGCACATGTTCGGCACGGCGACGCTGTCCTTCGGCGACGGCATCCGCACGGAAGAGGGCGACGTGTTCGAGATCGGCGCGGAAGGCTTCGGCCTGCCGCTGCGCAATCCGCTCGCGGTCGCCGCGGAAGAGGAAATCGTCATTCGCCAATTGTAATTCCGGTCGCGGCCCGGTTTTATCGGGCCGCATCATGACAGACAGGAGGCTTGTCGAGCCCATGACCATCCACCAGAACCTGATTGCCGGCGAATGGGTCGGCTCCGAGGCGATCAAGAACGTCAATCCGTCGAATACCGACGACGTGGTGGGCGAATATGCCCGCGCTTCCGCCGAGGACACGAAGGCGGCGATCGCCGCCGCCAAGGCGGCCTTCCCGGCCTGGTCGCGCTCCGGCATCCTGGAGCGCCACGCGATCCTGAGTAAGACCGCCGACGAAATCCTCGCCCGCAAGGACGAGCTCGGCCGGCTGCTCTCGCGCGAGGAAGGCAAGACGCTGGCCGAGGGCATCGGCGAGACGGTGCGTGCCGGTCAGATTTTCGATTTCTTCGCGGGCGAGTGCCTTCGCCTTGCCGGCGAGACGCTGCCGTCCGTGCGCCCGAATATCGGCGTCGAGATCACCCGCGAGCCGGTCGGCGTCGTCGGCATCATCACGCCGTGGAACTTCCCCATCGCCATTCCCGCCTGGAAGATCGCGCCGGCGCTCTGCTACGGCAACACGGTCGTCTTCAAGCCGGCCGAGCTGGTGCCGGGCTGCTCCTGGGCCATCGTCGACATCCTCGTGCGCGCCGGCCTGCCGAAGGGCGTGCTCAACCTCGTCATGGGCAAGGGCTCCGTCGTCGGCCAGACGATGCTCGACAGCCCCGATGTCCATGCCATCACCTTCACCGGCTCCACCGGCACGGGCAAGCGCGTCGCTAGCGCTTCCGTCGAGCATAACCGCAAGTACCAGCTCGAAATGGGCGGCAAGAACCCCTTCGTCGTGCTCGACGACGCGGACCTTTCCGTTGCGGTGGAAGCCGCCGTCAATTCGGCCTTCTTCTCCACCGGCCAGCGCTGCACGGCCTCCTCGCGCGTCATCGTGACGGAAGGCATCCATGACCGCTTCGTCGCGGCCGTCGGCGAGCGGCTGAAGAGCGTGGTGGTGGACGATGCGCTGAAGGCCGGCACCCATATCGGCCCGGTCGTCGACCAGAGCCAGTTGAAGCAGGACACCGACTATATCGAGATTGGCAGGCAGGAAGGCGCGAAGCTCGCCTTCGGCGGCGAGCTCCTCAAGCGGGATACGCCCGGCTTCTATCTTTCCCCCGCGCTCTTCACCGAGGCGACGAACGACATGCGCATCTCGCGCGAGGAGATCTTCGGCCCGGTCGCCGCGGTCATCCGCGTCAAGGACTACGAGGAAGCGCTGGCCGTCGCCAACGATACCCCGTTCGGCCTTTCCTCGGGCATCGCGACGACGAGCCTCAAGCACGCCACCCACTTCAAGCGCAATGCCGAGGCCGGCATGGTCATGGTCAACCTGCCGACGGCGGGCGTCGATTTCCATGTGCCCTTCGGCGGGCGCAAGGGCTCGTCCTACGGCTCGCGCGAGCAGGGCAAGTACGCCAACGAGTTCTACACGACTGTGAAGACGGCCTATACGCTCGCCTGAGCCGGCGGACGATCGTCGTTTTTTCCCGGGCGCGGTCTTCGGATCGCGCCCGGACTGTTTCGATACGATACCTTGCGAAACCCTTCATTTGCCTTGATGAAGGCCTGCTGCCGCGATGCGGGAACAATCGGCAAACGCTCAACCTTCCGTTTCGAGATGCCGGCTCAATCCCGGGCCGGGCGCTGATTGGAGGTTCCCATGTTCACAGCATCATCACGTGCAATGTCGTTCCCCAAGCTGTCGATCGCGCTTGCCGCGATGGTTCTTGCGGCGCCGCTCGACGGGCTCGCGCAGGACGGGAGGGGAAGAGGCCTTGGGGTCGGCGTCAGCGTCGGCGGCATAAGTGCCGGCCTCGGCGCCTCCCTCGGCGGCAGCAAGGGATTGGCGAGCGCGAATGTCGGCGCAAGCGTCGGCGGGTCGAAAGGTGTCAATGCCGGCGTCAATGCTTCGGTGGGTGGTTCCCGTGGCTTGGTCGATGCCACGACGACCGCATCCGTCGGCGGCAGCGGCGGCGTGAACGCCCGCACGACGGCGACGGTTGGCGGAACGAAAGGCCTGGTCGACGCGAATGTTCGCGCCGGGGTCGGCACGCTCGGGGCGAAGGTCGATGCGAACGTCCTCGGCGGCAGCCTGCTCGATGCGAATATCGGCATCGGCACGGGCGGCAGCCTGACCCCGGGCGACCGGAGCGTCATGCGCGAATTCGCTCGAATGCCCGAGAGCGAACGCATGCAGCTCGTCAAGCGTTGCCGCGGCGTCACCAGCGGCGGTTATGACGCGGCGCTGGTCAAGCTCTGCCGCCTGCTCCAGACGGCATCCCGCTAGAGTTTGCCAGGGAAAAGTGGAACCCGGTTTTCCCGACAAGACAAACTCCAAGCCAAAAGGAGGCGGTGGCCATGCGGCCGCCGCCTCAGCTCTGGCTTTGCGACTGGCTCTGGCTTGCCACCGGCGCCACGGTGATGGAAACGTCCATCGTTTCCGCCGCCTTGCCGAGGACCATGCCGGAAACCGGGGCGGCGTCCTTGTAGTCAAGGCCCGTCGAAAGGCGGACATAGCGCGCGTCCGGGCAGACCTTGTTCGCCGCGTCGAAGCCCACCCAGCCGAGGCCCGGCAGATGCACCTCCGCCCAGGCGTGGCTTGCCGTCTGGTCGGGCTCGTCCATCAGGAGGTAGCCGGAGACGTAGCGTGCCGGAAGCCCGAGATGGCGGGCCGCCGAGAGGAAGATGTGGGCGTGATCCTGGCAGACGCCCTGCTTCTTTTCCAGCGCCTGCTCGGCCGTGGTGTCCGGCGCGGTCTCGCCCGGCCTGTAGGCGACGGCCTCGTGCAGCATTGCCATCAGGTCGTGCATGCGCGCCAGTTCGTTCTCGCCGCTCGAGGCCCTGGCCATGTCGCGGATCAGCTTGCCGGGCCGGGTGAGCGGCGTTTCGCGCAGATAGAGCCAGAGCGGCACGAAGCCCTGATGCGGGCCGAAGACGCCCGCGCGGTCCTCGGTCTCCACCTCGCCCTCGGCGACGATGCGGATCATCACCTGTTCGGCATTGGTGCTGACGAGGTCGACATGATTGCCGAAATGGTCGGTATAGCCCGCCTCGACATGAGCGCCGTCGACGGTGGTCTTCCATTCGCGCACGATCTGGCCCGGCTGGCTCTTCGGCGTCAGCCGCAGGCGCTGCAGGGAATATTGTACCGGATCGTCGTAGCGGTATTCGGTCGTATGGCTGATCTTCAGTCGCATCCGCGTCCCCAGCCCTAGCGATAGAAACGATAGGCCTCGGAGATTTCCTCTCCGAGGCGGTTGTTGTGCACGATGAATTCCTCGATGAATTCGTGCAGGCCCTGTTCCATGATGTCGTCCATGCTGCGGCTTCTCAGCAGCATGAGCGTCGAGGATGCCGTCTCGTGCGCCGCATGGTTCTCGCCGTAGAGCTTGGCCAGATAGCCGAGATTGCTGACGATCTTGTCATAGTTATAGGCGAGCGAGCGCGGCATGCGGTCGTTGAGGATCAGGTAGTCGGCGATATTGGCCGGCGAATAGTCCCCGTCATAGACCCAGCTATAGGAGCGATGCGCCGAGACGGAGCGCAGGATCGATTCCCACTGCTTGTTGTCGAGCGAGGACCCGACCTTGGCGATGGCCGGCAACAGCACGTAGTATTTGACGTCGAGAATGCGCGCAGTGTTGTCGGCGCGTTCGATGAAGGCGCCGATGCGCGAGAAATTATAGATGTCGTCGCGCAGCATCGTGCCGTGGAAGGCGCCGCGGATGAGGCCGGTGCTGCGCTTGATCGTGTCGATGATCGACGGCATGTCGGCCGGCTTGGCACGCTTGGCGAGAACCTGCTTCAGCTCGATCCAGCATTCGTTGGTCGCTTCCCAGGTCTCGCGGGTCAGCGCCGTGCGCACCATGCGGGCATTGTTGCGCGCAGCCTCGATGCAGGACATCACGCTCGACGGGTTCGTCCGGTCGCGCAGCAGGTAGTCGATGGCGTCGGCGCTCGTCAGCTTGTCGTGCGCGGCGTCGAAATCCTCGCGCACCCCGGCGCTTTGCAGGACGCCGTCCCAATCCTCGTCGGAGGAGCCGGAGCGCGTCAGTGCCATGCGCAGGCCCGCGTCGATGAGGCGGGCGATGTTCTCGCCCCGCTCGATATAGCGGAACATCCAGTAGAGGCCGTTTGCAGTTCTTCCCAGCATCGGCTCAGTCCTCCAGAACCCAGGTGTCCTTCGTGCCGCCGCCCTGGCTGGAATTGACCACCAGCGAGCCTTCCTTCAGCGCCACGCGGGTCAACCCGCCGGGAATGATCTGCACCTTGTCGGAAACGAGCACATAGGGCCGAAGGTCGACATGCCGGGGCGCGATGCCCTTGTTGACGAGAATCGGGACCGTGGAGAGGGAGAGCGTCGGCTGGGCGATGTAGTTCGCCGGCCGGGCCTTCAGCTTCTCGGCGAAGGCCGCGCATTCCTTCTTCGTGGCGGTCGGGCCGACGAGCATGCCGTAGCCGCCCGAGCCGTGCACTTCCTTGACGACGAGTTCGCTCAGGTGCTCCAGCACGTATTTCAGGCTGTCCTCCTCCGAGCAGCGCCAGGTCGGCACGTTCTCGAGGATCGCCTTGCGGCCCGTATAGAACTCGACGATCTCGGGCATGTAGGAATAGATCGCCTTGTCGTCGGAAATACCGGTGCCCGGGGCGTTGGCGATGGTGATGTTGCCGGCCTTGTAGACGTCCATGATGCCGGGGATGCCGAGCGCGGAATCCGGCCGGAAGGTCATGGGATCGAGGAAGTCGTCGTCGACGCGGCGGTAGAGGACGTCGATGGCCTCGTAGCCGCGGGTGGTGCGCATCTTCACCTTGCCGTCGACGACGCGCAGGTCCGAGCCTTCCACCAGCTCCACGCCCATCATGTCGGCGAGGAAGGCGTGCTCGTAATAGGCGGAGTTGAAGATGCCGGGCGTCAGCACCGCGACACGCGGCTTGCCGGAACAGCCGGGCGGGGCGAGGGAAGCAAGGCTCTGGCGCAGCAGTTTCGGATAGTCCTCGACCGGGCGCACCTTGTTGAGGTGGAACAGCTCCGGGAACATCTGCATCATGGTTTCCCGGTTCTCCAGCATGTAGCTGACGCCGGAGGGGGTGCGGGCATTGTCCTCCAGCACGTAGAACTGGTCCTCGCCGGTGCGCACGATGTCGGTGCCGACGATGTGGGTATAGACGCCGCCCGGCGGCTTGAAGCCGATCATCTGCGGCAGGAACGCCTCGTTGCGCTCGATCAGCTCGCGCGGGATGCGGCCCGCCTTGATGATCTCCTGCTTGTGGTAGATGTCGTCGAGGAAGGCGTTGAGGGCGATGACCCGCTGCTCGATGCCCTGGGCGAGCTTGCGCCATTCCCGGCCGGAGATGATGCGCGGTATGATGTCGAAGGGGATGAGCTTTTCGGAACTGTCGGCGTGCCCGTAGACCGCGAAGGTGATGCCGGTTTTGCGGAAGAGGTTCTCGGCGTCCCTCGATTTGGCGATCAGGCGGGCCCGATCCTGTGCTTCGTACCATTCATGGTAGTTCTGGTATGGCTGGCGCGCACCGGAGTCCGCGTTCATCATTTCATCAAATGCCAAAGGCGTGTTCCCCATTTTTTGTCATTTGAGTACAACATTCCCGGCAATGCAAGAACCATGCTCAATTAGCGATCAAGAATTCTCATACCGCTTTGAGGCGTATAAAACCGGCCATCGCGACGGTTTCTACCGGTAAGCCGTCCGGCGAAGCGCATCCGGGGGATCCATGCCTGCCGAAAACATGGGCAGGTGCCGAAAGACTGTTCGCTCCGCTTTTCCCTGAACCTAAGCATCAAGGAAATTCCTTTGACCATCACCGGCGCGATGCCTATCGCTCGCGCACCGATTGTCCCCTTCGCGGAAAGCCCATGTCCCTCGACCGCCTGGCTCCGGCCATCTTCGTCCTGCTCTGGTCCACCGGCTGGGTCGTCGCCAAGTTCGGCGCCATCGTCTCCGAGCCGCTGACCTTCCTCAGCATCCGCTATGTGACGGCAGCCGTCCTGTTCACCGTGCTCTGTCTCGTTTCGCGGGCCGCATGGCCGCGCGACATGCGCACCGTCCTGCACGCCGTCGTCTCCGGCGCCTTCCTGCACGGTATCTATCTCGGCACGGTCTGGTGGGCGATCGGCCAGGGCGTGCCGGCGGCGCTCTCCTCGATCATCGCCGCCCTCCAGCCGCTGATGACGGCGCTGGCGGCGCCCTTCTTCATCGGGGAAAGGCTGGGCACGATGCAAAAGCTCGGAATCTGTCTCGGTTTTCTCGGGGTGCTGATCGCCGTCCTGCCGAAGTTCTTCGGCCAAAGCGCGGCGGAGATCCCGGCCTTCGCCATCGTCGTCAACATGCTGGGCATGGCGGCCGTCACCTATGGCACGATCTACCAGAAGCAGCACCTGCATACCGGTGACATCCGCACCATCGCGACGCTGCAATATGTCGGCGCGCTGGTCGTCACCGTCCCCTTCGCGCTCGCCCTGGAAAACCTGCATGTCGATTTCGGCTTGGCCTTCGTCGCGCTGCTCGCCTGGTCGGTGCTCGGCATTTCCGTGGGGGCGATCCTGCTGCTGCTCTATCTGCTGCGCCGCGGCCAGGTCTCCCGCGCCGCCTCGCTCATCTACCTCGTCCCGCCCATCGCCGCCCTGCAGGCCGCCGCCGTCTTCGGCGAGGAGCTGACGGTTCCGATGATCCTCGGGACGGCCATCGTGGTGGTGGGGGTCTATCTCACGAACCGCAAGGACGTCGCGCCGGCGGAGTGAGAGGGCAGCTCCCGCAACCTTCCCCACAAACAAAAACGGCGGGCCGAAGCCCGCCGTTTCCGCATTCGATACCGTGACGGGCTCACGCCTGTTCGCGGCGCTGGCCTTCCGGGCGGCGCGGCTTGCCGCTGCGCTGCGGGCGACCGGGCTGGCCGTTGCCGCCGTGGTTGCGGTTCTGGCGGTCGCCCTGCTTCTGGGCCGGGCGGCCGTGCTGCGGGCGCTTGGCGCCGGCGGGGGCACCGGCTTCCGCCTGCGCGCCGTCGCCGAAGGGCTGGCGGGCCGGGCGGTTCGCGGCGCGGCCGTTGCCGTTGCCCGAGCGCTGGCCGCCGCCGCGGCTGTTGCGGCCCTTGCGGGACTTGCCGCCGGGGCCTGCCGTGCTGACTTCGGCCGGGGCCTCGCCGCTGGCAACGGCGATCTTGATGCCCATCAGCCGCTCGATATCGCGCAGGAGATGCGCTTCGTCCGGGGCGCAGAAGGCGATGGCGATGCCGTCGCGGCCGTTGCGGGCCGTGCGGCCGATGCGGTGGACGTAGGCGTCCGGCACTTCCGGCAGGTCGTAGTTGTAGACGTGGGTGACGCCCGGGATGTCGATGCCGCGGGCGGCGACGTCGGTGGCCACCAGCACGCGGATCTCGCCGTCACGGAAGGCCTTGAGGGCGCGCTCGCGCTGGCCCTGGCTCTTGTTGCCGTGAATCGAGGCAGCCTTGAAGCCGACATGGTCGAGATGCTTCATCAGCTTTTCCGCACCGTGCTTGGTGCGCGAGAAGACGAGCGACAGGCCGTCCGGATTGTCGGTGAGCGTCTGCTTGAGGATCTGCGTCTTCTGGTCCTTGCCGGGCACGAAGTGCACGTACTGCTCCACCTTGTCGGCGGCCTTGCCGGGCGGGGTGACCTCGACCTTCTTCGGGTTCGACAGATATTCGCCGGCAAGCTCGGCGATCAGCTTGGGCATGGTGGCCGAGAAGAGCAGCGTCTGGCGGTTCTTCGGCACCATTTTCGAGATCTTGCGCAGGTCGTGGATGAAGCCGAGGTCGAGCATCTGGTCGGCCTCGTCGAGCACGAGGTAGCGGGCCTGCGTCAGCGTCACGGACTTGCGGGCGACGAGGTCGAGCAGGCGGCCGGGCGTGGCGACGAGGATGTCGGTGCCACGGTTCAACATTTCCGACTGCTTGTTGATGGAAGCGCCGCCGACGACGGTGACGACGCGCAGCGGCGTCTTCTTCACGAAATCACGCAGGTTGTCGGCGATCTGGTTCACCAGTTCGCGGGTCGGAGCAAGGATGAGGGCGCGGATGTTGCGCGGGTCGGGACGGCGGGCGTCAGCGAGAAGCTTCTCGATCATCGGCAGGCCGAAGGCGGCCGTCTTGCCGGTGCCGGTCTGGGCGAGACCGATGAGGTCCGAGCCTTCGAGGACCAGCGGAATGGCCTTTTCCTGGATCGGCGTCGCCTTTTCGAAGCCGAGCGCGGAGAGGGTGGCGACGATGGTCTTCGAGAGACCGAGGTCGTGGAAAGTTGTCAAAGCAATACCTTTCGGGGCGCCAGGCGACTTTCCGAATCCGGTTCCGGGCGCAATGCGCCATCTCTTGCGGAACCGCCTCGGGCCGGAACGCACCATGCGATCCGATTTCGTCTGGCGTCAAGAACCCCGCGTGAATTGGGAACTTGTGGGTTGGATTTGCGTCTGCGCAGTCTTCCGCCGCTATCCGGCGGACCATTCTCCTGCGCTTCTCCTTCTCGCGTCCCGTGCTCGGGAAATCGCTGGGCTCGCTCACGCGGCGGCCGAAGGGCGACGCTCGGGGTCTCATGTCGTTGTTTCGCGGTGAAAAGTCAAGCGCTACTTTCGCATGTGCGAAATGCCGGATGCGCGTTCCTCGCCCGAACCGGGATGTCCGGCGGCGGGAATGCTTGCCCGTCGCGGATGGCGGAACATGCCCGCGCGCGTTGCGTTGGACCGATACGCATCCTGCCACAATCCTGTCGGATGCTCCCTCGCGCAGTACCATCTGCGTTTCCGTGAACCTTGCTAGGGGAGTGAGAAATGACCGCTACGACCTGGATCCTCGCCGCAGACGGCAATCAGGCCCGCCTGCTCAAGGGCGTGAACCTGCTGAAGGAGGGCCAGCAGAGCCCGGAGCAGGAGGTCTTTCGCTGGGAACCGAAAAAGGCTCAGGACATCATGGCCGACAAGCCGGGCCGCAGCCATTCCTCGGTCGGCCCCGGCCGGTCCTCCATGGAATATTCGAGCGACCCGGTGCGCGAGGAGCAGCAGAAATTCACCGCCGAGATCGCCGGGCGGATCGACGACTATGCCGCCGAAGGCGCGTTCGACCGGCTCGTGCTCTGCGCCGCGCCGCAGACGCTCGGCGATCTGCGCGGCAGGCTTTCCGACAAGGCGCGTGCGCTGACGGTCGTGGAGATCGACAAGAACTTCTCCAACCTGCCGACGGAAAAGCTGATCGCCAGCGTCCGCTCGATCATGTTCGAGACCTGACGGAAACCGGGACGCCCCGGCAATTCCGGCAACGAAGGGTTAACCATCCGTTCAAGGATTGGTGATACTCCCCGGGAGGTATGAATCCCTCCTTCCGTGCCGCTTCGGGGAGTTCTTGGCGTGGCTGAATCTCAAGACGAATTGCTGGTGGCGGCCTGTGCGCGCGTTCGCGCGCACCCGCATCCCGCATATGTCAAGAGCAGCGAACTGCGCTATCTCGCGGTGAACGACGCCTATGCCCGCCTTTTCGGCCGTCTGCCGGAGGAGATGATCGGCCTTCGCACCGACGAGATCGGCGATGCGCCGGGACATGACGACCGCGACGACCCGGAACGGCGCTGCCTGATCTTCGGCAATCCCGAGCGTGCCCGCTACATCCACCCCTTCGGCGACGGCAGCTTCGACATCGCGCTGAAGCGCGAGCGGCTTTCGGCGGCGCTCTCCATTCTCGTCGGACTGTTCACGCCGTCCGCCGACGTGCTGGCGGCGGCGATCCGCTGCGCCGCGAATGCCAATGGAGAAGCCGAGCGTGCGCCGGCGCGCGCCGGCGAGCATGTCGAGGGCGCGCTCGATGCGATGGGAGCGGGCGTTGCGGTCTTCTCCCCCGACAACCGCCTCGGTTACGCCAACAGCAGCATGCGGGAATTCTACCGGACGCTGGTCGGCGACAGTGCGGATGGCGCGGTCAGCCTCGCGACCCTCACCGAGGCGTTGCACGACGTCGAGGTCGGGCAGGCGGAGGCGGCCGAGCGCGAGCGCTGGATCGCGGCGCGGCTTGCGGCCTATGACCTGCCGCTTCACGAATCCGTCGCGCGCCTTTCCGGCGGCTGGATCCGCCTCGTCACGCAGCGCCGGCCGGATGGTATGCTCGTCGCGCTGCGTCTCGACGTCACCGCGCTCAAGGAAAACGAAGGCCGGCTTCGGCAGCATTCGCAGGAGATCAGTCTCTACCGCGCGCTGCTCGACGAGCTGCCGGTCGCAAGCTTCATGCGCGACGAGAACCAGCGCATGATCTTCGCCAACCGCGCCTATGTCGAAATGACGGGGCGCCAGCCGGAAGAGCTGCTCGGCCTCAGCACGCTCGACATGTATCCCGAACAGGGCGAGGAGTTCCACCGGCAGAACCAGTTCGTGCTCGATACCGGCGAGCTGGTCGAAAGCGAGATCGAATATATCCGCGCCGACGGCACGGTCCTGCCGACGATCTCGCGCCTCTACCGGGTCACGACGCTCGACGACAAGAACTACCTGATCGGCTCGATCACCGACACGACGGTGCTGAAGAAGCGCGAGGACCAGCTCATCGAGGCCCAGCGCCAGGCGGAAGCGGCGCGGGTCGATCTGGAAAGCATCGTGGAATCCATTCCCGTCGGCATCGTCGTGGTCGATGCGACCGATGTCGTGGAACTGGTGAACGGCGCGTTCGAAGAACTGTGGGACGGCGCGCTGCCGATGATGCGGGGGCGGCCGCTCGGCGATCTCCTGCTGTTCCAGCAGGCGCAGGGTGGGATTTGCGATGACGAGGGTCCCTCCGCCGAGGGCTACGGAGCGTGCCTTGCGGATATGCGCGCGGGCGAGACGCCCGTTCGGGAAGTCACCTATGCCAACGGGCGGACGGTGATCGAGGCCGGCTGTGCGATTTCCGGCGGCCGATGCCTGCTGACCTATATCGACATTACCGAGCGGCGCGAGCGCGAGCGCGAAGTGCTGGAAGCCCGCAGCGCGCTGGAGGAGACCGGCAGCCTGCTCAAGGATGCGGTCTCCTCGATGAGCCAAGGCCTGCTCGTCGTCGAGGACGGCAAGGTGGTGCTGTCCAACGAGACGCTGTCCCGCATGGTCGCCGTGCCGGAGCGCCTGCTGCAGCCGGGCACGCCGGTCGCGGACCTGCTGGACGATTGCATCGAGCGCGGCGCGACCGGGTCCGTCGACGAACGGCATGTCGAGGCTCACGAATTCGGCGCGATCTTCTTTTCCGGCGAGCCGGTATCGCTGATCATGTATAGCGGACGCGGGCGATGGCTGCGCCTCGACGTGACGCCGACGGATCGCGGCCGTTTCGTCATGGTCTTCTCCGACATCACTGACCTCAAGAGCCGCGAGGAAGAGCTGCGCCGGCTCGTCATGCGCGCCGAGCTTGCCGACAAGGCCAAGTCCGAATTCCTCGCCAATATGAGCCATGAGATCCGCACGCCCATGAACGGCGTGCTCGGCATGGCGGAGCTGCTTGCCAAGTCGAACCTCGACACGCGCCAGAAGACCTTCATCGACATCATGGTGAAGTCCGGCAACGCGCTTCTGACGATCATCAACGACATCCTCGACTTCTCCCGCATCGACGCCGGCCAGATGACGCTGCGCGACGTCGCCTTCAATCCGGTGGAGGCGATCGAGGACGTGGCGACGCTCCTTTCGGCCAAGGCGGCGGAGAAGGATGTCGAGCTCGTCGTGCGCGGCGCGGCCAACATGCCGGCGGCGGTGATGGGCGATGCCGGACGCTTCCGGCAGATCGTCACCAATCTCGTCGGCAATGCCGTCAAGTTCACCGACCGCGGCCATGTGCTCATCGATCTTTCCTCGCAGACCACGGAAAGCGGCGTGGAGATCGTCGTTCGCGTCGAGGATACCGGCGCGGGCATTCCGACGGAGAAGATGGAATCGATCTTCGAGAAGTTCTCGCAGGTCGACGCCTCCTCGACCCGGCGGCACGAGGGTACGGGCCTCGGCCTTGCCATCACGGACGGGCTGACGCGGCTTTTCGGCGGTATGCTGGACGTGGTGAGCGAGGTCGGGCGGGGTTCCGTCTTCACGGTGCGCCTGCCGATGGCGCTCGCCGTTTCCGCATTGCCCGCCCGGATCACGCCGGCAAAGGCGCCCGACGGGCGCATCCTCGTCGTCGATGCCCACGCGCTTTCCCGCAAGGCGGCCTATGACATGCTGCTCGACTGGGGATACGACGCCACGGCGGTCGCTTCCGAGGTCGAGGCGCTGGCAGTGCTCGCGGCGGCCTCGGACATGGGCGTCGCGGTGGACGCGATCCTGCTCGATTACCAGCCGGAGCGCTCGCCGGGCTTCGTGCGGGCGCTGCGCGAAAGCGCGCCGACTGCGGATATCGCCGTAATCGTCCTGACCTCCATGAACCTCTCCGCCGAGGACCAGCTCCTCTCCTCGCAGCAGGTCGAGGCCCATCTGATGAAGCCCGTTCGCGCCGATCTTCTGCGCGAGACGGTCTTCGAGGTGCTGCGCGCGGCGCGGGCGAAAACGGTGCCTACCGCCGCAGCAGGCAAGGTGCTGCCGCTGCGCCCGCAGGTCGCCCCGCAGGCCGCGCCGGCTGGGGACGGGGCGCTGGACGTGCTGGTGGCCGAGGACAACGAGGTCAACCAGATCCTCTTCACCCAGATGCTGCTCGCTTCCGGCCTTCGCTTCCGGCTGGTCGAGAACGGCGAGGAGGCGGTGGAGGTCTTCCGCGCCAGCCGGCCCGGCATGATCCTGATGGACATTTCCATGCCGGTGATGAACGGCCTGCAGGCGAGCCGGGCGATCCGCGAGATCGAAAGCGGCACCGGTCATCGCGTGCCCATCGTCGCCGTCACCGCCCATGTGCTCGACGGCGACCGCGAGGACTGCCTTGCCGCCGGCATGGACGACTATCTGACCAAGCCGATCAGCGTCGAGAAGCTGGATGAAAAGCTCGACCGCTGGCTGAAGCGCGGCATCGCGCCCGCAGCCAAGGGCACGCTGCACTGATCTTCAGGCGGCCGGCTTTTCCCCGCAGAGCATTTCGCGCTTTCCCGCAAAGCCCGGACGGCGTTCCACGGTGAAGCCCGCGGCGGCGAGATTGCGTCGCACGAAACCGGCGGCGGCATAGGTGCCGAAGCGCCCGCCCGGAACCGTCAGCCGGAAGACCTCCGCCATCAGCTCCGCCGACCACATGTCCGGATTGCGCGAGGGTGCGAAACCGTCGAGATACCAGGCGTCGAAGGGGATTTTCTCCTCCGAAAGGCTGTCGAGCGCCGCGCCGCAGACGACGGTGAGGCGCATGCGGGGTTCGAGTTCGATCTCGACGCGGCCCTCGGGGGCGTCGGGCCATTTTTCGGTGAGAATCGCGCGTTCCCGTTCGATTTCCGGCCAGTGCGAAAGGGCGCGGTCGATATCGGCGCGGGCCATCGGGAAGCGCTCGAAGGAGGTGAAGTGCAGGCTTGCGTCTTCCGGCGCGGTCCCGCGCCATTGCCGCCATGTCTCGCACAGGTTGAGGCCGGTGCCGAAGCCGAGTTCGGCGATGCGGAACGGCTCCCGGCGCTGCCAGCGCCGGGGCAGGTCGTTGCCGGCAAGGAAGACATGGCCGCATTCCAGCCGCCCGTCGCTGCGGCAATAAAATTGATCGTCAAAGGCACGGGAATAGGGCATATCGCCCTCGTGCCAGTCGAGGACCGCATCGGTCCCGGTCGTGTTCTCAGGATTGTGGTCAGCCATGGCGAATGCCGATAGTCGCGTGAAGGCCGCCGGTCAACCGGGCGTGGACCTCCTCGTCGTCGGCGGCGGGGTTATGGGCCTGTGGACCGCGCTTCTGGCCGCCCGCGAAGGGCTCGCGGTTTCGCTCATAGAGAAGAGGCATATCGGCGCGGGGGCGAGCGGCGGCGTGCTCGGCGCGCTGATGGCGCACCTGCCCGACAGGTGGAATGCCAAGAAGGCCTTCCAGTTCGATGCGCTCGTCTCGCTGGAGGGAGAGATTGCGGCCCTGGAGGCCGCGACCGGGCTTTCCACCGGCTATCGCCGCTCCGGCCGTCTCATGCCGCTGCTGAAGCCGCACAATCGCGAGCGTGCCCTCGGCCATGCGCAGGATGCTGTTTCCGCCTGGCGCACGCCCGATCGGTCCTTCGCCTTCGAGGTGCTGGATACGGCGCCGGTTTCCGGCTGGCCGTCGGCGGAGGCGATGCCCTACGGCATCGTGCACGACCGCCTTGCCGCGCGAGTCGCGCCGCGCCTCCTGCTCGCCGCCCTCAAGGCCGCGCTCGGCCGCATGGCGAATGTCGCCATCCGCGAGGCAACCGGCCTTGCGGCGCTCGATCCGGCGGCCGGCCGGGCGCATCTCGACGACGGGACCGGCCTTGCCTTCGGCACCTGCGTGCTGGCGGCCGGCGTGCAGACCTTCGATCTCCTGACGCCGCTCGGCCCGAAACTCGCCAGGCCCGCCGGAAGTGCGGTGAAAGGGCAGGCGGCGTTGCTGAAAGCCGATCTCGATCCGGCGCTGCCGGTGATCTTCGCCGACGGCCTCTATATCGTTCCGCATGAGGACGGGCTGGTCGCCATCGGCAGCACCAGCGAGAACGCGTTCGCCGATCCCTATGGTACGGATGGCCTGCTCGATACGCTGATCGAACGAGCCCGGGCGATGGCGCCGGTCCTTGCCGATGCGCCAGTCGTGGAGCGCTGGGCGGGGCTTCGGCCGCGGGCGGTGGGGCCGGACCCGATGGTCGGGCGGCACCCGGATCACCGCAATGTCAGCCTCATGGCGGGCGGCTTCAAGGTGAGCTTCGGCATCGCGCACAGGCTCGCCCGCGCGGTGCTCAACGAAATCGAGGGCGGCACGCTCGACGTGCCGCCCTCGTTCACCGTCCCAGCACACTTCGACGAAGCCGGGCGGGTATAGATCGTTTTACATCCAGTAGGGCGGGACGCCGTAATAGTCGTGGATGACCTTGCCGTTGCGGCGGTTCCAGTCATATTCGGCATCGCTCTCGTAATGCGGGGCGTTTTCGACCTGTTCCTTGGTCAGGTCGACGCGGTAGCCGCCGAGGCCCTCGTCATAGCTGAGCTTGGCCCAGGGCAGGGGGTAATGATCCTGGCCGATGCCGAGGAACCCGCCGAAGCTGAGGACGGCATAGGAGACGTGGCCGCTCCGCTTGTCGAGGATCAGGCGTTCCACCGAGCCGATATGCTTGCCGTCGGCGCCGTAGACGCTCGTGCCCTCGACCTTGTCGCTGGCGATGAGATCCTGGGTTTCGCGAATATTTGCATCCTGCATGGCCATAAGTGTTTCTCCTTGGTTGTCATGGACAGGAAACGGGCCAAGGCGGTAATGGTTCCTCTTCATGGGGTTATGCACCAGATTCAATTCGACTTTCCGCCGTCCGGTGCTACGGTAGGCCCAATTTCGAGGTGAGCGAATGACCGACAAGACCTATGCGCGCGATCTGATCGGCTACGGCCGCAACCCGCCGCAGGTGCGCTGGCCGGGCGATGCGAATATCGCCGTGCAGTTCGTGGTGAACTACGAGGAGGGCGGCGAGAGCTGCATCCTCGACGGCGATCCGTCCTCGGAATGCCTGCTGTCGGAAATCGTCGGCGCGCAGCCCTGGCAGGGGCAGCGCAACCTCAACATGGAATCGATCTACGAATACGGCTCGCGCGCCGGCTTCTGGCGCCTGCACCGGCTCTTCACCAGCCGCAACGTCACCACGACCGTCTACGGCGTGACGCTCGCCATGGCGCGCAATCCGGAAGCCGTCGCGGCCATGAAGGAAGCCGGCTGGGAGATCGCCAGCCACGGCTACCGCTGGCTGGAATACAAGGACTTTTCCGAGGAGCAGGAGCGCGAGCATATCCGCGAGGCCGTGCGCCTGCACAAGGAGCTGACCGGCTCGCATCCGCTCGGCATGTATCAGGGCAAGCCGTCGTCCAACACGCTGCGGCTCGTGATGGAGGAGGGCGGCTTCGTCTATTCCTCCGATTCCTATGCCGATGACCTGCCCTACTGGGTGCCGGGCGTCGACGGCGAGCCCTTCCTCATCATTCCCTATACGCTCGAAACGAACGATATGCGTTTCGCGACGCCGCAGGGCTTCAATGCCGGCGACCAGTTCTTCAACTACCTGAAGGACGCCTTCGACGTGCTCTACCAGGAGGGCCAGGAAGGCAGCCCGAAGATGCTGAATATCGGCCTGCACTGCCGCCTCGTCGGCCGTCCGGGCCGCGTCGCGGCGCTCGCCCGCTTCGTCGACTACGTGCTCGGCCACGAGAAGGTCTGGATCCCGCGCCGCATCGACATCGCGCGCCACTGGATCGAGCATCACCATCCGTCGAAGGGCAAGGGCGCATGATCGACCACGCCGATTTCCTCGACCGGTTCGGCGGCGTCTTCGAGCACTCGCCCTTCATCGCCGAGCGGGCGCTCGATGCCGGCGCGGTATCCTTGCCGCTGACCGCCGGGGGCGTGCATGCCGCGCTGACCGGTGCCTTCCGCGAGGCGAGCCATGCCGAACAGCTCGGCGTGCTCCAGGCCCACCCGGACCTTGCCGGCAAGCTGGCGATTGCCGGCG
>Ga0153917_1000380_pt1 | contig 31233 bp, 24 predicted proteins | sample TSFL001MetaG_FD_104695 | JGI IMG/M metagenome (GOLD analysis project Ga0153917, IMG submission 104695) | Attine ant fungus gardens microbial communities from Florida, USA - TSFL001 MetaG | ecosystem: Host-associated > Fungi > Mycelium > Unclassified | place: USA: Florida, Paynes Creek Historic... | reverse complement strand
GACCGTGGGCCTGCACGCGTGGCGGCGCAACGCCGTGCTGAGCATGTTCGCGGGCACGGCCGTGCACGTCCTGCTGCGCTCCGTCCTCGCGCTCGCCTGAGCCCGACGCCCGACGCCCGACGCCGACGCCACCGCTCGACGCGCGGCAGCCCGCGCGTCCCGGGCTTAGGCTCGTTCCCGTGAAGACCGGGACGATGCCGCACGCGATGCGCGGCGCGAATGAGAAAGGCCACCCGGCCGCCCCGTGACCGGTCGGCCCTCCTTCACCCGAGCGGTGGAAGGAGGTGGATGCATGAGCGATCCGAAGCTCAGGGCCGGCGACGAGATCACCGCGACCGTGACGAAGTCGGTGCCGTTCGGCGTTCTCGTGGAGCACGCCGGCGTGCCGGGGCTCGTCCGACGGGCGCAGGCCCGACCGGGCGACGAGCTGCGCGTGCGCGTCGTCGAGTTCGACGAGGCCGCATCGCGGTTCAGCGCGGAGCCCGCGTAGGCCGACGACGGCGGGGAGGCGCAGCGCGCGCCTCCCCGCCGTTCCGCCGAGGGGTCCGAGCGGAGACGCCTCAGCGCACGTCCTCGTCCACCCAGTCCATCGACTTCACGACGGCCTTGCGCCACAGCCGCAGCTGCCGGTCGCGCTCATCCGCATCCATGGTCGGCTCCCAGCGGCGGTCCTCCTGCCAGTTCGCCGACAGGTCGTCGAGACCCGACCAGAAGCCCACGGCGAGGCCGGCCGCATAGGCCGCGCCCAGAGCGGTCGTCTCCGCCACCACCGGCCGCACCACCGGCACGCCCAGCACGTCCGCCTGGAACTGCATGAGCGCGTCGTTCACGACCATGCCGCCGTCGACCTTCAGCTCGCTGAGCTCGACCCCCGCGTCCGCGTTCACCGCGTCCAGCACGTCGCGGGTCTGGAACGCCACCGCCTCCAGCGCGGCCCGGGCGATGTGGTGCTTGTTGACGAACCTGGTCAGCCCGACGATCGCACCGCGGGCGTCCGGCCGCCAGTACGGGGCGAACAGACCGGAGAACGCGGGAACGATGTAGACGCCGCCGTTGTCCTCCACCCGGCTCGCGAGCTCCTCCACCTGCGGCGCCGAGTCGATGATGCCGAGCTGGTCCCGCAGCCACTGGATGAGCGAGCCCGTCACGGCGATGGAGCCCTCGAGGGCGTAGTGCGTCGGCCCGTCGCCCAGCTTGTAGCCGACCGTCGTCAGCAGGCCGTTCTTCGACCGGACGATCTCCTCGCCCGTGTTGAAGATCAGGAAGCAGCCCGTACCGTACGTGTTCTTGCTCTCGCCCGCCCTGAACGCCGCTTGCCCGAACGTCGCCGCCTGCTGGTCGCCGAGGATGCCGGCGATCGGCGTCTCCCGCAGCAGCGACGAGCTCTCCGCGGCCCCGTACACCTCGGACGAGGAGCGGATCGCCGGCATCATCGAGCGCGGCACCCCGAACGCCTCCAGGATGTCGTCGCGCCACTCGAGGGTCTCCAGGTCCATGAACAGCGTCCGCGACGCGTTCGTCACGTCCGTGGCGTGCACGCCGCCGTCGACGCCGCCCGTCAGGTTCCAGAGCACCCAGGTGTCCGTCGTGCCGAACATGAGCCGGCCCGCCTCGGCCTTCGCCCGCGCGCCCTCGACGTTCTCCAGGATCCAGGCGATCTTCGTACCCGAGAAGTAGGTCGCCAACGGCAGCCCGACGACGTGCTTGAACCGCTCGACCCCGCCGTCGGCGGCGAGCCGGTCGACGATCTCCTGGGTGCGAGTGTCCTGCCAGACGATCGCGTTGTACACGGGCTCCCCCGTGTCGCGGTCCCACACGACCGCCGTCTCCCGCTGGTTGGTGATGCCCACCGCGGCGATGTCGTGACGGGTGATGTTCGCCCGGCTGAGCGCGAGGCCGATCACCTCCTGAACATTGCGCCAGATCTCCATCGGGTCGTGCTCGACCCAGCCCGCCTTCGGCAGGATCTGCTCGTGCTCTCGCTGGCCGGAGGCGACGATGCCGCCCTGCCGGTCGAAGACGATGGCACGGCTCGAGGTCGTGCCCTGATCGATCGCGATGACGTACTCGGCCATGGTGGTCTCTCCTTTGAGGTGCTGGTCGGTGGTTGCAGGGATTGAGTCGGACGACGGGCGGCGAACGGGCTCGCCGCGGTCAGCGGGCCACGCCCTCCGAGGCGCCGAGGGTCTCGAGCTCGGCGCGCGTGGGCGAGCCCTCCCAGTCGCCGCGGGAGGTGCAGGCGAACGCGCCGGCCGCGACGCCCTGGCGGAGCCGCGCTCGAGGCTCCGCCCCGTCGAGGAGGGCCGCGAGGTAGCCCGCGACGAACGCGTCGCCGGCGCCGACGGTGTCGACGACGTCGACGCGCACGGCATCCTGCTCATGCACGACGCCGTCGACGAGGGCGACGGCGCCCTGGGCGCCTCGCTTGATGACGACCTGCCGCGGACCGAGCTGCGCGATCGCGCGGGCGAGCTCGTCGGCGGGTGCGGCCGGCACGAGGATGGCGGCCTCGTCGTCGCCCGCGAAGACGATGTCCGCGACCGCGGCGAGCCGTCGGTACACGGGGGCCGCCTCGTCGCGCGACCAGACCCCCTCCCGGTGGTTCACGTCGAACGAGACCGCCACGCCCGCGGCACGAGCCCGATCGGCCGCCGTGAAGACGGCTTCCCGCGCCGAGGCGGAGAGGCCCGGGGTGATGCCGGTGAGGTGCAGCAGCTCCGCTCCGCCGAGCGCGTCCTCCGGGAAGTCGGCCGCCGACAGGTGCGAGGCGGCGCTGCCCCGCCGCCAGAAGGTGACGCTCGCGGTGTGCTGCGTGCGGCGCTGCTTGAGCATGAACCCGGTCGGATGCCGGGGGTCGCGGGGCGCGCGCACGTCGACGCCCTCGGCGCGCAGCTCGCGCTCGATGAGGTCGCCGAACGGGTCGGTGCCGAGCCGGCTGATCCAGGCGGTGCGGACGCCGAGCCGGGAGAGCGCGATGGCCACGTTGCTGTCCGCGCCGCCGAAGCCCATGGAGTACGCGCGGGCGGTGGCGATGCTGCCGGGAACGTCGTTCACGGCGAGACCCATCGTCTCGCCGAAGGTGATCACCCGTGCGGCGTCCGCGCGCGGTGCGGGCGAGACGGGGGCGGCGGCGGGGGCGCCGCCATCGGTCGGTGGGGTGGACGCGTCGTTGCGCACGGGTGCTCCAGTCGATCTGCTGCGAGGCTTGAGGGGAGGGAGGACGAGGGCGTGCGGGGTCGCCGATACGACGCCCTGCTCGGACCGTCCGAGCAGGGAAGGCGACGCCCGAGGCGGCTTCCGGCGCGGCGCGGCGTGAAAGGCGGTCGGCCCCAGGGTGGCGGCTCAGGCCGCGCCGAGGCTGGCGCTGATCGCGCGAGCGGCGCCGATGACGTTCACCGCGAGACCGGCGAGGCGGGAGTCGGGCATCTCGAACTCGAGCGCCGACACGCTCACCCCGCCGATCGCGCGGCCGCTCGCGTCGACGATGGCGGCGCCGACGCAGCGCAGCACCTCCTCGTTCTCGCCGTCGTCGAGCGCCCAGCCCCGCTTGCGCGTGGCCTCGAGGTCGGCGAGCAGCGATCCGAGCGTGCGGTGCGTACGCGGGTTCACCTGGCGCAGCCCCGTCCGGGCGATGATCGCCCGGACCTGCTCGTCGGCGAGCTCGGCGAGCACGGCCTTGCCGATGGAGGTCGAGTGCATCGGCACGCTGCCGCCGATGCGCGAGACCATCCGGTAGGAGCCGTGCCCGTCGAGCTTGGCCGCGTAGACCACCTCGTCGGCGTGGATGATCCCGAAGTGCACGGTCATCCCGGTCTGCTGGCGGAGCCGCTCGAGGTGCGGCCTGGCCTGCGCGACGATCTCGGCGTCGTCGCGCAGGAGGCTCGCGATGGCGTGCATCTTGGGGCCCGGATGGTAATGCCGATCCTCGTCCTGATACGCCCAGCCGCCCTCCGCGAGGTCGGCGAGGATGCGGTGCACCGTGCTGTTCGACAGCCCCGTGGCCCGCGAGAGATCCGACAGGCGCTCGTTCGAGATGACCGCTTCGAGCACGGACAGCCCCTTCAGCAGCGCCGACAGCGGCGGATCGGACGGAACGGTCATGACCATCAGTCTGTCACTTGATGTCGACCACCCGCACGTGGTCCATGTCGTCGTAGGCGGCGTTCTCGCCGGCCGTCGCCCACACGAAGCTGTACGGCCCCGTGCCCGCGCCGAAGTGCATCGACCAGCTCGGCGAGACGACGAAGTCGCGGTTCGAGACCACGAGGTGCCGGCTCTCCTCGACCTGCCCCATGACGTGGAAGACCCGGTCGGCGGGGTCCATGTCGAAGTACAGGTAGCACTCGGTGCGACGGTCGTGGGTGTGCGGCGGCATCGTGTTCCAGGTGCTGCCGCGGTGCACGGTCGTGAAGCCGAAGGCGATGCTCGCGCTGGCGGTGCGGCCCTGGATGATGCACTGGTTCAGCGTGCGTCGGTTCGCCGTCTCCGGCGAGCCGAGCTCGACGATGTTCATGTCGTCGCGCGTGATCCGCGTGTTCGGGTGGGTCTGGTGCACGACGGCGGTGAACACGTAGAACACGGCCGGGTTCTCGGCGTCGTCCGACGAGAAGACCACGTCGCGGGTGCCGCGGCCGAGGTAGAGCGCCTCGGTGCGGGCGAGCGGGTAGTCGACGCCGTCGGCGCGCACCGATCCCGGGCCGCCGATGTTGAGGATGCCGGCCTCGCGGCGCTGCAGCACGAACTCGGCGCGCACCTCGTCGGGTGTCGGCAGGGTCACGGGCTCCGCCAGCGGCACGACGCCGAAGGCGAGGATGCGGTCCGAGTGCAGGTACAGGCCGCGGGCCTCGCCCGGGCTGAACAGCTCGCCGTCGAGGAAGGCGCCGCGCAACTGCGCGGTGTCCATGGCCGCGACGGCCTCGGGGCTGTGGGCGTAACGGGTGCGAACGGTCATGCGGATGCGTCCTTTCTGAGTTCGGCGGTCTCCCGCCAGGCGGCGAGCGCCTCCATGGTCAAGCCCTGCCCCCACGGCTGGGGCCGGTCGTCGCGGATGACGGAGTATCCGAAGGGGATGAGCTGCAGGATCGTGCCCGCGCTGACGCGCGTGAGCAGCCCGTCCCGCACGTACGCGGCGGAGCCGAGCACGGCCCGCTCCCCCGCCGCGGCGAGCGTCTCGCGCACGGCGCCCTCGCTGAGCGCGGCCGTCCGCAGGAACGCGGCGCCGAGGCCCGCGGCCGCGGAGGTCTCCAGGATCCCGCGGGTCTCCGGGGCGTCGTCGAGCAGGACGTCCCAGACGCCGTGCTCGGGCTGGCCGCCCGCGGCCGTCTCGAGCAGGCGCACGAGCCGCTGGCGGACCTCCTCGCTGCCCGTCGCCGCCAGGATGTCGGCGCCCGAGAGCGCGAACCAGGCGTTGGCCCGGCCCCAGTGGCACGGGATGCGGACGCCGCCGTGCGTGCCGTGGGCGAGCAGGCCCGTCGTCTCGTCCTGCAGGAGCACCGCGTGGGCGAGCCACTGGCGCTCGGCCTCGGCGACGAGCTCCTCGCGGCCGAGCACGTCGCCGGCGCGCAGCAGGAACTGACCCGCCATGTACACCGTGTCGGCCCAGACGCCGCCGGGCCAGTGCTCGAGGGCGCCGCCCGCGTCGCGGGTGGCCTCGGGTGCGGAGTCGTACCAGTCGAGGCACGCCTGGAGCAGCCGCAGGTACTCGGGCCGCGGGTCGTTCCGGTGGAGCTCCGCGAGCGCGGCGCCGGGCGCCAGGTTGTTCACGTGCTCGAGCACGGGCGGGGCCTCGACGTACGAGGCCATGAAGGCGACCGCGTCGGCCGGGTCCTGCTCGCCGCGGGCCCGGGCGAGCCGGACCAGGGCGAGCAGGCACACGCCCTCGCCCCAGAACCAGCGCTCGATCCCCTCTCGGCGCGTCGCCTCGCGCACGGCATCCTCGAGGGACGCCTGCGCGGCGGCGAACGCCTCGCGGGTGAGCGGGGCGAGCGCGGGCTCGGCGAGCTCGGACGAGGAGAGGTCCTCTCCGGCCATCAGCGCACCTCCCCCGCCGCCGCGAGCGCGCCCGCGATGTCGAGCTCGAGCTCGGCGCCGCCCCAGGAGACCGTGGCGCGCTCCTGGCCGAAGCCGAGGGTCACCGCGGGGTTCGCCAGGTGCGGGTCGTGCTCGGGGCGGCCGTCGACGAAGCCCTCGGGCGCGCCGCCCACGAGGAACGGCCCGTCGAACGAGAGGTCCAGTTCGGCGGCGCCCTCCCGGCGCCATCGGATGCGGTCGCCGTCGCCCCAGTCCAGGTCGGAGGCGGCGATCCGGGCGGCCCAGTCGACGAACTCCCCGTCGACGGCGCGACGCCCGGAGAGCGCGGCCCAGGCGGCCCCGCCGCGCACGGGGCGCCACTCCTGCTGCGCCGTGTCGCCGGCGGTCACCGGTCGCACGCCGCCGGGCGTCGCGACGGCGACGTAGCCGTCGTCGCGCCGGCCGAAGACCCACTCGCCGTCGACGAAGCACTCGTCGAACTGGGCCGAGGGGAACCAGAGGTGCGTGGAGCGGGCCGGGTCGGTGGAGGTGAAGCGCTGGAGGTGCACGACGGCGTTCCCGTGCTGGTGCACGCGGCCGAGCACCCGGTGGCCCACCCAGCCGTTGGGCCGGGCGCTGGAGCCGGTGTCGGCGTTGGCGGGGTGGGTCACGAACACCTGGAGCTCGCGCCCCAGGGTGACGCCCCACAGGTGCTCCTGGAGGCCGGGCAGGCCGGAGCGGTAGTCCTGCACGCTCGCGATCATCGCGTCGGGCGTGCGGTGGACCCGAAGGTCCGAGCGGTAGGGGCGCTCGAGCAGGTCGCGCTCGAACGCGAGCCGCCCGCGATAGACCTGGCGGCCCTCCCACTCCTCCGGGATGTCGGTGACCAGGGCGCGCACGACATCGGGGATGACGTAGGAGCGGGCGAGCGCCAGCGCCGTGACCGGCAGCACCGCGTCGTTGAGCGTGCCGACCCCGCCGATGAGGCGGAGGATCGGCGAGGTCTCCTCGAACCGGCTGCTGCGCAGGGTGTGCACGTACGACCGGCCGTGGGCGGCGCCGTGGATGCCGCGCCAGGAGTTCGACGCGAGCGTGACGAGGATCTTGTCCAGCAGCGTCCGCGCCGCCCGCACGAGGTTCTCGTCCTCGCACAGCTCGACCACCGCGGCGAGCGCGTAGGAGTCGATGGCGAGGTAGGCGTTGGAGTCGAACTCGCTGAAGCCGCCCTGCAGCTTCCGCGTGATCCAGGCCGCCGCGCGGGCGCGCCCCTCCGCCGCGTGCTCGGCGCCGGAGCGGCCGTCGACGGTGAAGACCTCGTCGGCGAAGGCCTCGCCGGCGAGGGTCTCGGCGACGTGCCAGACGAACTGGTGGTTCTCCGTGAAGTAGCACATGGCGTCGAGACCGGGCTGGGTGATCCAGTACTTCATGCCGGCGAGCGCCGTGCGCACCCGCTCGTGCAGTCCCGCGTCCCAGTTCTCCGCCGGGATCCAGTGCCAGGCGAAGAGCAGCGCGATGACCTCGAAGTCGGCGCAGTCGCCGCGGGTCACGACGCGGTGCATCGCCGAGGAGAGGTCCTCCGCCGTCACCCGGGTGGCCGGGTCGAGCGCGTGGCGGGCGAGCACGCCGGCGACGCCCGTCTCGCGGATCGCGCCGGTGTCCCGGCCGATGTGCACGAGGATCTCCCGGCGCCACTCGTCGGGCGTTCCCTCGGCGTGCTCGGTGCTGGGCTCGGGCAGGCGGGCGACGCGGAGCTTCACCGTCTGCGGACAGCGGGGGTCGTCCACGCCGACCTCGACGACGGACTCGCCCGAGCTCAGCATCGACGCCCCGGCGGAGCGCTCGACGTCGGTGCCCTCGTCCTGCTCCTCGGTCGCGCCCGTCAGCGAGTACCGCGCGATGCCCGAGGCATCCGTGCGGACCCGCTGCCAGGCCTGGTCGCCGACGCGGACGCGGAGGGCGACGCCCGCCGGACCGGACAGCCGCGCCTCGTCGTCGGTCAGCGCCCAGGAGGTCGAGGCGATGCGGGTGAGCACCGTCTCGGCCAGCCGCGCCGCCGTCTCGTCGGCGTCGGCCGAGGGGAGCACGATCCGCACGGGGAGCCCCACGACCCGCAGCCGCGCGATGTGCCGGCACTCGCGGAACGCGACCTGCCACGTCGCCAGGTGCACGGTCGTCGTGCGCGAGTGGAGCCGCACCCGCACGCTGTGCACCTCGGGCTCCATGTACGACACGGTGCCGCCGCGGAGCACGATCTCCCCGTCCAGCCAGAGGACGAAGGGGCCGGTGGTGTGCACCTCCAGCGTCCGCCACTCCGCCTGGTCGACCTCGATCACCGTGGTCGCGAGCGACGCCCGGTACTCGGGGGTGAAGCAGAACGCCGACCAGTCGAGGAAGCCGTCCCACCCGGTGCGGATGCGCGTCCACCTCCCCCGGTGGCCGGCGCCGAACGCCTCCCAGGAGAGCTCGGTGCCCTCCTGGGGGGCGGGCAGCGCCTGCCGGTCGTCGATCGCGTGCGCCTCGAGGAGGCGCTCCTTGAACGAGCCCACGTCGGGTCCGTTGGTGAGGACCCACCGCCCGTCGCCCCAGGGCTCGCCCTCCGCGGCGAGGAAGGCGTCGAGGTCGGTGCAGGGAACGGCCCACGCGGGAGAGGCGAGCCAGTCCTGCACCGTCCCTTCCGCGTCGGTGAGATGGACGGTGCGGCCGGTGGCGCCCGTGTCGGTCATGGAGTTCGCTCTCCTCGGATGTGGGGGTGTGGGGGCGGGTTGGAGGTGAGGGGTCGGCCGACGGCTACTTGCCGCCGGTGTTGGCGATGCCGGTCGCGATCTGCTTCTGGAAGAAGAGGTAGATGATGACGACCGGGATGATCGACACCACGCTCATCGCCAGGATCAGGTTGAACGGCACCGTCTCCTCCGCGTTGAACCGGGCGAGGGCGACCGGGAGGGTGTAGACGTCCGCGCTCTGCGCCACGATGAGCGGCCAGAGGAAGTCGTTCCACCGCCACATGACGGAGAAGATCGCGACGACCGCGAGCGCCGGGGTGCACAGCGGGAGGACGATCTGCAGGAACGTGCGGAACTCGCCCGAGCCGTCGACGCGCGCGGCCTCGATCAGCTCGTCGGGGATGCTCAGCATGTACTGCCTGAGCAGGAACACCCCTGTCGGTGTGGCCGCAGCCGGGATGATCATGCCCCAGAGGGTGTTCACCAGCCCGAGTCCGGCCACCACCTGGTAGACGGGGATCAGGATCACCTGGAGGGGGATCATGATCGTCGCCAGGGTCAGGACGAACAGGAAGTTCTTGCCGCGGAAGTTGTACTTCGCCAGCGCGTAGGCCGCCATCGAGTTCAGCGCGAGCGTGAGCACCGTCGCCAGGATCGTGACCAGCACGCTGTTGCGCAGGTAGGTCCCGAAGTCGAAGCGGGTGAGCGCCTCGGTGAAGTTGGTCAGCGCCCACGAGTCGGGCAGGAACGCCGGCGGGCGGGCCGCCAGCTCGGTCGGCGACTTGAAGGCGCCGAGCACCGTCCACAGCACCGGGATCAGCGCCAGCAGGGCGCCAGCGGTGAGCACCACGCCGCGGAGGGCGTCGGAGAGGCGCACGTTCCCCAGGGAGGTCCAGGTGCGCGGCGGGTTCTGCTGCGCGCTCATACGGCTTCCTGCTTCCTGCTGATGAGCCAGTTGACGATGGTGATGAGGAAGACGACCACGAACAGCAGCACGCCGCCGGCCGAGGCGATTCCGTATCGGATCGGCGACTGGAAGCCGTTCTCGTAGATGTACTGCACGATGAGCGTCGTCGCCCCCACCGGGCCGCCGCCCGTGAGCGTGTAGATGAAGTCGAAGGACTGGAAGCCGTGGATGGTGGCCAGCACGACGACGACCACGACGCTCGGCTGGAGCAGCGGCAGGGTGATGGAGTGGAACTGGGTCCAAGGCGACGCGCCGTCCATGCGGGCGGCCTCGTAGAGGGTCGGGTCGATGGCCTGGAGGCCGGCGAGCAGGATCAGCATGTAGAAGCCGACCTGCATCCAGACGCCCACGCCGATGACCGAGACCATCGACCAGCCGTTGTCGACCAGCCAGGGCACCTCGCCGATGCCGAACCAGCTGAGCCCGATGTTCACGATGCCGTTCTGCCGCTCCAGCATCCAGCCCCAGACGAGGCCGACCACGACCGGCGAGATCAGGACGGGGATGAAGAAGACGCTGCGGAAGAACACCTTGAACCGCTTCTGCTTCTCGATGAGGACCGCGAGCGCGATGCCGAGGACCGTCGAGATGAGCACGAACGCGATCGCGTAGATGACGGTGTTGCGGGCGACGGCCCAGAACTGGGCGTCGCTGAGGATGGTCGTGTAGTTGTCCATGCCGACCGGCTTGAACGTGCGGCCGTTGCTCGAGGCGTAGGTCGACATGTTGAAGCCGTTGATGGCCGGCCAGATCGTGAACATCCCGAAGATGAGCATGTTCGGGAAGAGGAAGAGGTACGGCGCGAGGCGCAGGCCCCACGTCCCCCGTCCGCGCCTCTTCATGGGAGGTCTGGACGAGAGCGGGATGAGGGTGGTGGTCATGGCTAGTGCTTCGTCTCGGCCACGAGCCCGTCGATCTTGGTGGAGAGCGCGGCCATGGCGGAATGCAGGTCGGTGTTGCCCGCGACCACGGCCGAGACCTGGTTCACGAGCTCCGTGGCCGAGCCGCTGAACGCCGGGTGCCCGTTGGTGGCGAAGTCGGCCTGAGGGGTGCGGCCGAGCTCGGCGGCGAAGACGTCCATGGCGGCCTGCGTCTTGGCGTCGGCGTACTTCACCCCGGACTCGTTGAGGTCGACGCGCGTGGGCAGCGAGCCCGCGGCCGTGACGAACGTGGTCTGGCTCTCGGCCGAGTTCATGAACTTCACGAACTCAGCGGCGAGCGCCGGGTTCTTCGACTCCTTGAAGGCGGCCATGAACTTGCCGCCGGGGAAGCCGCCGCACTCCTTGGCGCACGGGTTCGGCGCGGCGGCCCAGTTGAACTGCGCGTTCTGCGAGAACTGGCCGACCTGCCAGTTGCCGGAGAGGTAGATCGGGGTGTCGCCGGCGAGGAAGATCTCGTTCGCGCCCTTGTACTTGGTGCCGGAGCCGAGCCAGAAGTCGCGCGGCATCTGGTCGTCCTTCATCATCTGGACGATGGGACCGAGCGCGGCCTCGGCGGCGGCGGTGTCGAGCGTGTTGCCCGCGGGGCCGACGAGGGTCGTGCCGTACTCGCTCAGGATCGTGGAGAGGCGGTGGCCCGACTTGTCCATGGCGAAGGCGTAGGGCACGCCCGTGGCGTCCTTGACCTGCTTGGCGGCGGCCATCATCTCGTCCCACGTCCACGGCTTGTTCTCGTCGGGCAGCGGGACGCCGGCCTTGTTGAACAGGTCGACGTTGATGAACGGCGCGTTCATGGTGAGGTCCGAGGGGACCGCGATCATCTCGCCCTGGTCGTTCGTGACAGCGGAGAGCGGGCCCGGGAGGAACTCGTTCTTGAAGTCGGCGCCCGTGTAGGGGTCGAGCGGGAGGAGGTCGTCGCGGAACTCGCTGAGCGAGGACAGGCGCACGACGTCGGGCGCGTTGCCGCCGGTGAGGCGGGCCTGGACCGACTTGACGAGGTCGCTGAAGGCGAGGATCTCGAGGTTGACCTTCACGTCGTACTTCTGCTCGAACTGCCCGATGAGGTCTCGGGTGCCCTTCTCGTCGGGGCCGTCCGTGAAGTAGACGTAGTTCAGGGTCTGGCCGGCGAAGCTGGCCGGGTCGACCGATTCGCCGGGCTTGGGGGCGTCGCCGGTGGTCTGACCGGGCGCGCACGCCGTGGCGAGCAGGGCGACGGAGCCGAGTCCGGCGACGAGGGAAAGCAGTCGGGTTCGCAAGCGTGCCACTGGTCCTCCTTGGGGTGGGACGAGCACCGTCGCTCGTCCGGGGCAATTGGGCCGCGGGGCCGAACGCGGTGTTGACCCCGGCCCCATGATGGGCGATAGTTTCCGTGTAAGGAAAGACTTTTCCGTTCAGCAGAACATTCGCTGGTACGACCATAGCGGGAGCGAGGAGGCTTCGGTGGACGAACTCGACCGGTCATCGGGAGCGCGGCAATTCAGGGGGCGTCATGCGTTGGTGACGGGAGGCGGGGCGGGCATCGGCTTCGCCTGCGCCCTGCGGTTCGCCTCGGGCGGCGCGCGGGTCACGATCGTCGGGCGGCGAAGCGCAGTCGAGGCCGCCGCCGCGCTGCGGGATCGAGGCTTCGAGGCCGACGCGCTGGAATGCGACCTCGCGGATGTCGAGGCGGCGCGCGAGCTGGGCGCACGCACGGCGGCCGAGCACGAGATCGACATCCTCGTGAACAACGCGGGCATCATCTACCGCGAGCCGGCGGTGACGCACGACCCGGACGAATGGCAGCGCGTCCTCGACGTGAACCTCATGTCGGTGTGGGCGCTCACCCAGCCGCTGGGCGCCGCCATGGTCGAGCGCGGGTACGGGCGAATCGTCACGATCGCCTCCCTGCTCTCGTTCCAGGGCGGCATCAACGTCGTGTCGTACGCGACGACCAAGCACGCCGTGGTGGGTATGACGAAGACCCTCGCCAACGAGTGGGCGCCGCACGGCGTGACCGTGAACTGCGTCGCTCCCGGCTACATCGCGACGAACAACACGACCGCGCTGCGCGCGGACGAGGTGCGCGAGTCGGAGATCCGTTCGCGGATCCCCGCCGGCCGCTGGGGGGAGCCCGACGACATCGCCGGCGCCGTGGCCTTCCTGGCAGGCCCCGACGCCGCGTACGTCACGGGGCACACGCTCGTCGTGGACGGGGGCTGGATGGCCCGGTAGCGACCGGGGCGACCGACGCCGAAGGGCGGGACCGGCATCCCGGTCCCGCCCTCCTCCTCGACGCGTCGGCTCAGCGCCGCGCCGATCCGTCCGCGCTGCTCAGCGCGGTCGCGCGGCTCAGCGCACGTCCTCGTCCACCCAGTCCATCGACTTCACGACGGCCTTGCGCCACAGGCGAAGCTGGCGATCGCGCTCCTCCGCGTCGAGGGTCGGCTCCCAGCGGCGGTCCTCCTGCCAGTTGGCCGAGAGGTCCTCGAGGCCGGTCCAGAAGCCGACCGCGAGGCCCGCGGCGTAGGCGGCTCCGAGCGCCGTGGTCTCGGCCACGACGGGTCGCACGACCGGGACGCCGAGCACGTCGGCCTGGAACTGCATGAGCGCGTCGTTGACGACCATGCCGCCGTCGACCTTGAGCTCGCTGAGGTCGACCCCGGCATCCGCGTTGACCGCGTCGAGCACGTCGCGCGTCTGGAAGGCGACGGCCTCCAGCGCGGCGCGGGCGATGTGGTGCTTGTTGGCGTAGCGCGTGAGGCCGACGATCGCGCCGCGCGCATCGGGGCGCCAGTACGGGGCGAACAGGCCCGAGAACGCCGGGACGATGTAGACGCCGCCGTTGTCCTCGACCTGGCGGGCGAGCTCCTCGACCTGCGGGGCCGACTCGATGATGCCGAGCTGGTCGCGCAGCCACTGGATGAGCGAGCCCGTGACCGCGATCGAGCCCTCGAGCGCGTAGTGCGTGGGACCGTCGCCGAGCTTGTAGCCGACGGTGGTGAGCAGACCGTTCTTCGAGCGGACGATCTCCTCCCCGGTGTTGAAGATGAGGAAGCAACCCGTGCCGTACGTGTTCTTGCTCTCGCCCGCCTTGAACGCCGCCTGGCCGAAGGTGGCGGCCTGCTGGTCGCCGAGGATGCCGGAGATGGGCGTCTCCCGCAGCAGCGAGGAGCTCTCGGCCGCGCCGTACACCTCGGAGGAGGAGCGGATCTCGGGCATCATCGAGCGCGGCACGCCGAACGCCTCGAGGATGTCGTCGCGCCACTCGAGCGTCTCGAGGTCCATGAACAGGGTGCGCGAGGCGTTGGTGACGTCGGTCGCGTGCACGCCGCCGTCGACGCCGCCGGTGAGGTTCCAGAGCACCCACGTGTCGGTCGTGCCGAAGATCAGGTCGCCGGCCTCCGCCTTGGCGCGGGCGCCCTCGACGTTCTCCAGGATCCAGGCGATCTTCGTGCCCGAGAAGTAGGTCGCGAGCGGCAGCCCGACGATCGGCTTGAAGCGCTCCACTCCCCCGTCGGCGGCGAGCCGGTCGACGATCTCCTGGGTGCGGGTGTCCTGCCAGACGATCGCGTTGTAGACGGGCAGGCCGGTCGTGCGGTCCCAGACGACGGCGGTCTCGCGCTGGTTCGTGATGCCGACGGCGGCGATGTCGTGACGGGTGATGTTCGCCCGGCTGAGCGCGAGGCCGATCACCTCCTGCACGTTGCGCCAGATCTCCATGGGGTCGTGCTCGACCCAGCCGGCCTTGGGCAGGATCTGCTCGTGCTCGCGCTGGCCGCTGGCGACGATGCCGCCCTTGCGGTCGAAGACGATGGCGCGGCTCGAGGTCGTGCCCTGGTCGATGGCGATGATGTATTCGGCCATGTCGGTCTCTCCTTTGAGGTTCGGGTCCGAGGTGTCGTCGTGGGGATGGGGTGAGGTGGTGAGGGTGCGAGCGGATGCGGCGACGCCGCGGGCCGGGTGCGGGTTCCATCGCGGCCGGCCCGGGCGCGGCGTCAGCCGGCGAGGTGCAGCAGCGCGGGGGCGGCGAGGGCCGCGATCGAGCCGCCGATGAGCGGGCCGACGACGGGCACCCACGCGTAGGCCCAGTCGCTCGAGCCCTTGCCCTTGATGGGCAGGATGGCGTGGGCGATGCGCGGGCCGAGGTCGCGGGCCGGGTTGATGGCGTAGCCGGTCGGGCCGCCGAGCGAGGCGCCGATGCCGACCACGACGAGGGCGACGGGGAGCGCCGTCAGCGGGCCGAGGCCGCCGGGGACGCCGATCTTGATGTCGCCGTAGTCGGCGAAGGCGAAGACGGAGAACACGAGCACGAAGGTGCCGATGATCTCGGTCACGAGGTTCCAGCCGTAGGAGCGGATGGCGGGGCCGGTGGAGAACACGCCGAGCTTGTTGGCGGGGTCGGGCTCGTCGTCGAAGTGCTGGCGGTAGGCCAGCCAGCAGACGACCGCGCCGAGGATCGCGCCGAGCAGCTCGGCCGCGGTCGCGACGAGGAACTGCGCGAAGGTGATCTTGCCGGCGATCAGCAGGCCGATGCCGACGGCGGGGTTGAGGATGGCGCCGGAGTACGCCGAGGCGAGCACGCCCATGAAGACGGCGAGGCCCCAGCCCCAGTTCACCATCAGGAATCCGCCGGCGAAGCCCTTGTTCTTCGCGAGGGCGACGTTCGCGACGACGCCGCAGCCGAGCAGGAGCAGCATCGCGGTGCCGACGAGCTCGGACAGGAAGTACAGGCCGAGATTGACGTCAGTCATGTCTTCGTTGACCTTTCGAGAGGCATCGGCTTCTCTGCCGATGCGGTGGGGGACGCATGCGCCGTGCGCATGCGGGATGGATGCCGACGTCAGGGCGTCGGCGGTCGGGAGACGCGACTCGATGGATGCGGGCGGTCGGGCGCGGGCCGTCGCGGCCGGCATCCGTCGAGTCGCGCGGGAGATCAGCCCCGGGTGCGCGCCTGGAGGGAGAGGCCGTGCCGCTCGTTCAGCAGGCGGCGCGTGCGGTCGATCTCGGCGTCCGTGCGGGTGCGGTCCCAGCCGAGCAGCGGTGCGAGGGCGCGGGCGAGCTCGTCGAGCACGTCCTCGTCGACGTCGCCGGTGAAGGCGAGGCTCGTGCGGCGGAGCACGACGTCCTCGAGGCGCACGACGAGCTCGTGCTCCGCCATCCACTCGAGTTCGCGCGTCGAGAGGGAGCCGCCGGCGAGCGGGGCATCGTCGCCCGCGGAGACGTGCGTCCACACCTCGGCGGCGCGGGTGCCGTAGCGGGCGAGCAGCTCCGCGCCGCGGGCGTCGGCGCCGGGCAGGTGCTTCGCGATCCAGGCCCGGCGGTTGCGGTCTCCGCGGGGGAAGTCGCGGCCGCCGCCGATGGCCAGGCCGACGGTGGAGACCGTGCGGGGCCGGCCGAGGAGCTCCAGGATGCGGTCGGAGAGCGACTCGCCGAGCGCGCGGAAGGTCGTCCACTTGCCGCCGACGAGGCTGACGTGCGGCACGGCGCCGCGCTGGTCGACCTCGACGCGGTAGTCGCGGGAGACGAAGCCGGGGGCGGTGTCCTCGTGGCGGGGCAGCGGGCGGATGCCGCTGAAGCGGTAGACGATCTGCTCGCGGCTCACCCGGATGGCGGGGAACACGTGGTGGATGAGGTCGAAGAAGTAGTCGACCTCCTCCTCCGTGCACAGGGGCGTCTCGCGCGGGTCGGCGTCGATGTCGGTGGTGCCGACGAGCACGCGGCCCTTGAGCGGGTAGATGAGCACGATGCGGCCGTCGGAGTGCTCGAAGAAGATCTCCCGGCCCTTCGTCGCCTCGAGCAGCTCGGGGTGGTCGAGCACGATGTGCGAGCCCTTCGTGCCGCCCATGAAGCGGGTGAGGTCGCCCATCGCCTCGTTCGTGAGGTCGGTCCAGGGGCCGGAGGTGTTGACGACGACGTCGGCGGCGATGGCGAACTCGGCGCCGGTCTCCCGGTCGCGCACGAGCACCGCGTCGCCGTCGCGGCCGATCGCCTCGACGTAGTTGAGGGCGCGGGCGCCGGGGTGGGCGGCCCGGCCGTCCTGCAGCACGTCGAGGGCGAGGCGCTCCGGGTCGTGCATGGACGCGTCGTAGTAGGTCGCCGTGTACTTGACCTGGGGGTCGAGTGCGGGGAGCGTCGCGAGCGACTTGGCGCGGCCGAGGAAGCGGTGGCGGGGCACCGTGCCGCCGTCGCGGGAGAACGTGTCGTAGAGGGTCAGGCCCATCTTGATGAGGAACGCGCCGCGCTCCTGGGGCTTGCCCGAGCGGTGGGTGAGGAAGCGCAGCGGCGCCGAGAGCACGCCCGAGAAGGTCGAGTAGATCGGGATGGTGGTCTGCAGCGGCTTGACGTAGTGCGGGGCGATCTTGAGCAGGCCGTTGCGCTCGGCGACCGACTCCTTGACGAGGCGGAACTCGCCGTTCTCGAGGTAGCGGATGCCGCCGTGGATCATGTGGCTCGACGCCGACGAGGCGCCGGAGGCGAAGTCGCCGCGCTCCACGAGGACGACGTCGACCCCCTGCAGCGCGAGGTCGCGGAACGTGGAGATGCCGTTGATCCCGCCGCCGATCACGAGAACGGTGGTCTTCCCCGCCTCGCGGATGTCGCGGACCTCGTCGCGCTCCTGCGCGCTGGGCAGCTGGTCGGTCATCATCGTCCTTTCCCGGCTGGTCGTTCAGCCTTAGCTGGACTCAGCGTTCCTCCAGGTGGCACTTCGCGCAAAGCGAATGCACGAACGTGCAAGAATCGATTCGGAGGCACTCGAGGATGACGTCACGGACTGCACGGATGCGCAGCGAGAAGATCGCGGCCGCGCTCACCGCTTCGCGGCTCTACTACCTGCAGGACAAGACGATGGACGTCATCGCACGGGAGCTCGACACCTCCCGCTCGTCGGTCTCCCGGCTGCTGCGCTTCGCCCGGGACACGGGCCTCGTCGACATCCGGATCAACTCCCCCTTCGAGCAGGCCGGCGAGCTCGAGCGCGAGCTGCACGACCGCTTCCACGTGTCCGCGCACGTGGTGCCCATGCCCGAGAGCGTGACCGAGGTGGAGCGGCTCGAGCGCGTCGCGCTCACCGCGGGGCGCCTGCTCGGCCAGTTCGTGGAGTCGAACATGGTCGTCGGCGTCGCGTGGGGGTCGACGATGAGCGCCGTGGGCCGCGAGCTCGGCCGGAAGGAGACGCACGGCACGACGATCGTGCAGCTCAACGGCGCCGGGAACACGCTCACGAGCGGCGTCGAGTACTCGAGCGACATCCTGCAGCGGTTCGGCCGGGCCTTCGGCGCCCAGGTGCAGCACTTCCCCGTGCCCGCGTTCTTCGACGACCCGGCCACGCGAGAGGCGATGTGGAGGGAGCGCAGCACCCGCCGCGTGCTCGACGTGCAGTCCAAGATGGACATCGCGGTGTTCAGCGTGGGCTCGCCCAGCGCCGAGGTGCCGAGCCGCGTGTACGTCGGCGGGTACCTCGCCCGCGAGGACTACCGCGGCCTGCGCGCCGACCGCGTCGTCGGCGACATCGCCACGGTCTTCTTCCGCGCCGACGGATCGTGGCAGGACGTCGCGCTCAACGCCCGTGCGACCGGCCCCGGGCTCGACCGGCTGCGCCGGGTGCCGCGGCGCTTCTGCGTCGTCGCGGGCGCGCAGAAGCTCGCGAGCCTGCGCGCCGCGATCGGCGCCCGCCTCATCACCGACCTCGTCGTCGACGAGGCCCTCGCCCGCCAGCTCGCCGCCGAGGCGTGAGCGGGTATCCCCGGCTCGCGCGGCGCAACTCTGGCGATCGCGCGGAACTGCCCCGGATATGGGTGCGCCGCCCCGAGATCGCCAGAGTTGCGCGCGGGTCCCGACTGTCGCGGCTCAGAGGATGGGCGAGAGCATGGCAACGGCGTTCTGCCAGAGCCGGCGGCCGAGCGACCACGACTCGACCTCTTCGGCGGCGACGCGGCGGGAGGCGTCCAGGTACTCCTGCTGGCGGGCGAGCACGGCGGCGGCGACCTCGGGGCTGTCGACGAGCAGGTTGTTCTCGTAGTTGAGCTCGAGGCTGCGGCGGTCCATGTTCGCCGAGCCGACGAGCGAGAGATGCCCGTCGACCGTCATCGTCTTCGTGTGCAGCAGCCCGAGCGGGTACTCGTACAGCTCCACGCCGGCCTCCAGCAGCTCGGCGTAGAGGCTCCGGGCGGTCGCCGCGACGAGCCACGAGTCGTTGCGCGCGGGCAGCACGAGCGTCGTCCGCACGCCCCGCTGGGGCGCCGCGCGGATCGCCTGCAGCAGCGGCTCGTCGGGCGCGAAGTAGGGCGTCGTGATGACGAGCCGCTCGCGGGCCGCGCCGATCGTCGTGGTGAACGCCTCCGACATCGCGCCGGCGCGGGAGGTGGGGCCGGTGCCGAACATGGCGGCGACGGCGACGTCGGGCGCCACCGACGGCACGGACGCGGATGCGGATGCGGATGCGGAAGCGGATGCGGAAGCCGCCGCGGCCTCCTCGTCGGGCACCCGCTCCCCCGTCTCGGCCGTCCAGGTCGTGAGGAAGAGCCACTGCTCCTGGGCGACGATCGGCCCCTCGCAGCGGAAGAGCACGTCGACCCAGGGCGCGAAGCGCGGCTTGACCCGGAACTCCGGATCGGCGCAGTTGCGGCTGCCGCAGTAGGCGACGCGGCCGTCGATCACCGCGATCTTCCGGTGGTTGCGCAGGTCGAGCCGGCCGACCGCGACGCGGCCCAGGCGGGGGATGTCGTCGAGCGCCGCGACGACGTACGCGCCCGCGTCGCGCATCTGCGCCCAGCGGGGCGAGGCGACGAAGGCGCGGGAGCCGAGCGCGTCGACCATGATCCGGCAGGCGACGCCGCGGCGCGCGGCCTCGGCGACGGCATCCGCGACCCGACCGCCCGCATGGTCGTCGAGCCAGATGTAGAAGCCGATGTGCACGGTGCGCTCAGCGGCGGCGATGTCGGCGACGAGCGAGTCGATCGCCGCGTCGGCGCTCGGCGCGAGCACGACCGAGTTGCCCGCGGTGGCGGGGAAGCCGTTGATCGAGCGCACGAGGTCGAACACGGATGCCGTGGCGGGGTCGAGCGTCGGGGCCGCGTCGCCTCCCGGCGCACCGCCGGGTTCGGGCAGGGCGATCGTCCGCTCCGCTTCGCGCAGGCGATCCTCCCGCTCACGCCCGATGCTCGTCTCGCCGAGGAACAGGTAGGCGACGATGCCCACCACCGGCAGGAACATGATGACCGCGACCCAAGCGACGCGCGAGGCCGGGCTGCGGTGCGGTCGCACGAGCGCCATGCAGACCACGACGAGGTGCAGCACGAACACCGTCCCCGACACCAGGAAGCTCAGCCAGCCCTCGACGAGCGCCCAACTCCAGGTCATCCGCGTCCTTCCGCTGCCTCCGCCCGAGAGCCGCCCCTCGGTGGTCGCCCGACGAGGGCTCCCCAGCCATGCCTACCAGGTCGGAGCGCAGCGGCCCAGTCCTGAACCGCCGCCGCGCAGCCCGCGTGGACGGGGTGGAGCGCGCCGGGAGCGCCCGGTGGCACGACCGCGGGTCACGGTGCGAGGCGGCAGGCCGTGAGCTCGGGGCCTCCCGGCCGGCCGCGATCTCCTGCGGACGCGATGGTGCCCCCGGCGGGACTCGAACCCGCACTGAGACGATTTTAAGTCGCCTGCCTCTGCCGATTGGGCTACGAGGGCTAGTGGATGGACGCCGTGGGCGTCGGCGCGGATCGGACGGAAACGGCCCTTCGTACCGCGTACGAAGGGCCGTTTCCGCGCGATCGGCGAGCGCCGTGCGAGGCGGGGCGCACTACTTGGCGGCGCCGACCTTCTCGCCGGTCTTGGGAGCCTCGGCGGGCTTGGCCGCGGCGTCCGCCTTCGGGCGGGGGCGCGAGGCGAAGCGCTCGAAGAGGGCGCGCGGGTGCTCGATGGCCGAGAGCGAGACGAAGTCGCGACCGAGGACGAAGCCGCCCACCCAGTCGGCGACGACGCGGATCTTGCGCTCGATCGTGGGCATCGCCATGCCGTGGTAGCCGCGGTGCGCGAGCCAGGCGAGGACGCCGGTGATGGCGATCTTGCCCGACTGGAAGGCGCCGACGCCGACGCCGAGGCCGGCCACCGCGCCGAGGTTCTCGTGGTAGTAGTCCTTCGGAGCGTCGCCGCGGAGCGTGGCCACGAGGTTCGCGGCGAGGCGCTTGCCCTGACGGACGGCGTGCTGCGCGTTGGGCACGCAGAAGCCGCCCACGCCGCCGCCCGAGAGGTCGGGGACGGCCGAGACGTCGCCCGCGGTCCAGGCGTCCTTCACGACGCCGTCGTCGCCCTCGACCCGGAGGTCGGCGCGGGCGCGGATGCGACCGCGCTCGTCGACGGGGAGGTCGGAGTTGCTCTTGACGAACGGGGCGGCCATGACGCCGGCCGTCCACACGATGACGTCGGTCGGGAAGACGTCGCCCGCCGAGGTCTCGACGTTGCCGTCGACGGCGCTCGTGACCTGCGTGTTGAGGTGCACGGTCGCGCCGCGCTCGGCGAGGTTGCGGATGACCCAGAGGGCCGTCTCCTCCGAGACCTCGGGCATGATGCGGCCCATCGCCTCGATGAGGTGGAACTGCACGTCGTCGAACTGGATCGACGGGTAGTCCTCGAGCAGGCTCGTGGCGAGGCCGCGCATCTCGGCGAACGCCTCGATGCCGGCGAAGCCGCCGCCGACCACGACGAACGTGAGGAGGCGGTCGCGCTCGGGACCGGGCTCCATGCCCGCGGCGCGGTTGAAGTTGTCGATGATCGTGTCGCGCACCCACACGGCCTCTTCGATCGCCTTGAGGCCGACCGCGTTGTCCGCGATGCCCGGGATCGGGAACGTGCGCGAGACGGCGCCGGCCGTCACGACGACGATGTCGTAGTTGAAGTCGTAGGCGTCGCCGTCGGCGGGCGCGATCGTCGCCGTCTTCGAGGCGTGGTCGATCTTCGTGACCTCGGCCGTCACGACGCGCGTGCGCTTGAGGTGGCGGCGGAGCGAGACGACCGCGTGGCGCGCCTCGATGTGGCCGCCGACGACCTCGGGAAGGAAGGGCTGGTAGGTCATGTACGGCAGCGGGTCGACGACCGTGACCTGGGCCTCTCCGGGCTTGAGCTGCTTCTCAAGCTGCCAAGCGGTGTAGAAGCCGGCGTAGCCACCGCCGACGATCAGAATCTTTGTCACGTGAGCGTGCTCCCCGTTCGATCTCATGCCTCGATTTGTTACCGAGCCTCCAGGATACTCCCAACCAGGACCACGTCGAAGCGCGTGTGACGTCCCGAAAACGCAGCCGCAGCGCAGGGACGACGAAGAATGGTCTAGACCTCTGTGCCGCCGCGCGGACCGGGCTCGGCGCAGGCGCAGACCGCGGGCGACCAGGCCGACGCCTCGAGCGCCCAGTCCCCCACCGGGTTCACCCCGGGACCAGCGGCCAGCGCGTGCGCGGCCAGCGCGTGCAGGCACTTGACGCGCGTCGGCATGCCGCCGGCCGTGACGCCCCGCAGCGGCTCGACGACCTCGATCGCCTCCCGCTCGGCGAGGTAGGCCTCGTGCGCGCGCTGGTACTGCGCACGGAACTCGGCGTCGTCCGCCAGCCGCTCCTGCATCTCGACCATGAGCTGGGCGGCCTCCAGCTGCGACATGGCGATGGTCGCGGCCGGATGCGTGAGGTAGTAGAGCGTCGGGAACGGCGTGCCGTCGGGCAGGCGCGGCGCGGTCTTCACGACCGTCGGGTTGCCGCACGCGCAGCGCGCGGCGACGGCGAGCACGCCGCGGACCGGGCGGCCGAGCTGGGCGCTGACGACCTCGAGGTCGCGTTCGGTGGCGGCGGTGTCGGGCACGGGGTGGTCCTTCCGGAAGTGGGGTGAAGATCGATGGGCGAGGCGGGCGGACGAACCGGATGCCGGTCGCACCCGCACGGCGAGTCGATGCGCGAGTCGGAGGCGGAGGCGGATGCGCGACGCGGCGTCCGGCGACTCGGTCGAGGCTCGCCCGCCGCCGGTCCGCGCTCGGACGCCGCGAGGTCAGGGGGCCGGTGCGCCCGTCGTCGCGGCATCACCGGGCGGATTCCCCGCCGTGACGAGCGACTGCGTGAACGCCTGCGCCCAGTCGTGCTCGGTCTCGTGCTGCTCGGGCGATGCAGGGGCCGGCTGAGGCGTGCGCGTCTCGGGCCTGGAGTCGACGACGAGGTAGGACGTCTCCCCCGGGACGATGAACAGGAGTCGCTCGCGGGCCTGCGCGCGCACGTAGGCCGGGTCGCTCCAGCGGGTCTGCTGCGAGCGCAGCAGGTCGATCTGCTCCTGCGTCTGCGCGTTGCTGGCCTGCAGATCGGCGATGCGCTGCCGCTGGGCGACGAACTGCTGGACGGTGGGGGCGAGCACCGCCACGCTCAGCACGAGCACGAGCACCATGACGACCGCGGCGATCGTCGGGCGCATCGAACCGGGGCCCGAGAACCGGCGCGCGCGCTTCGCGCCGCGGGCCGAGCCGCTCGCGTTCGCGTTCGGCCGCGACCGGGCGGCGGCGCTCCGCGGAGCCTTCTCACCGGAGCTCTTCCCACCGGAGGGCTTCCCCCGGGACGCGCTCGAGGGACGTCGGGCTCCGGCGCCCGCGGCGGAGCGCCCGCGCGACGAGGAGGTGGAGGCGGAACCGCTCTTCGCGGTCCGCGCGGACGGTCGAGCGGCGTCGGACGAGGGGTCGGCGGGACGTCGCACGCGCATCCTCCCTCGTCTCGAACCTGCCCGCCCATTGTCGCAGAGGCCGGCTCGACGACGCCCGGGCTCGCCGCGAAGCGCTCGAACGGCATCCACCCGGCGGGCGCGGGTCGGCGTGGGGGCGGTCGTTCCCACTCGCGCCCGCGCAACTCTGGCGATACGGCGGAGGTGCGCCGCTATTCGGCCCGCCCACGCCGTATCGCCAGAGTTCGGCGCCACCCGCGCTCGGATGCCTCCGGGACCGGGCGCTCCCGGGAACGGCCGACGGCCGCATCCGGTGCGATCGTGCACCGGATGCGGCCGTCTGCGCTTCGGCGGGCCGAGCCCCCTCGACTACGCCTTGTGGCGCGGGAACGCCGAGCGGCCCGCGTACAGCGCGGCGTCGCCGAGCTCCTCCTCGATGCGGAGCAGCTCGTTGTACTTGGCGACGCGGTCGGTGCGCGCGGGGGCGCCCGTCTTGATCTGGCCGGAGTTCGTCGCGACCGCGAGGTGCGCGATCGTGGCGTCCTCCGTCTCGCCCGAGCGGTGCGAGAGGATCGCCGTGTAGCCGGAGCGCTGCGCGAGCGACACGGCGTCGAGCGTCTCGGTGAGCGTGCCGATCTGGTTGACCTTGACCAGGATCGAGTTGGCCACGCCGAGCTCGATGCCGCGCGCGAGGCGCACGGGGTTCGTCACGAACAGGTCGTCGCCGACGATCTGCACCTTGTCGCCGATCGCCTGCGTGAGGGCGACGTAGCCGTCCCAGTCCTCCTCGGCGAGCGGGTCCTCGATCGTGACGATCGGGTAATCGGCGATGAGCTGCTCGTAGAACGCGATGAGCTCCTCGGCGGTGTGCTCGGCGCCCTCGAAGTGGTACTTGCCGTCCTTGTAGAACTCGGTCGAGGCGACGTCCATGCCGAGCACGATGTCGGTGCCGAGCTCGTACTTCGTGGCGCCGATGGCCTCCACGATGAGGTCGAGCGCGGCGCGCGTGCCGGGGAGGTCGGGGGCGAAGCCGCCCTCGTCGCCGAGACCCGTGGCGAGGCCCTTGCCGTGAAGCGTCTTCTTGAGCTGGTGGTAGACCTCGGCGCCCCAGCGGAGGGCCTCGGAGAACGACTCGGCGCCGATCGGCAGGATCATGAACTCCTGCACGTCGATGCCGTTGTCGGCGTGCGCGCCGCCGTTGATGATGTTCATCATCGGCACGGGCAGGACGTGCGCGTTCGGGCCGCCCACGTAGCGGAAGAGCGAGAGGCCGGCCGAGTCGGCCGCGGCCTTCGACACCGCGAGGCTCGTGCCGAGGATCGCGTTGGCGCCGAGGCGCTGCTTGTTGTCGGTGCCGTCGAGCTCGATGAGCGCGCGGTCGATCGCGCGCTGGTCGGTGGCCTCGAAGAACTCGATCTCGGGGTCGATCTCGTCGATGACGGCCTCGACGGCCTTCGTGACGCCCTTGCCGAGGTAGCGGTCGGCGTCGCCGTCGCGGAGCTCGTAGGCCTCGAACGCGCCGGTCGAGGCGCCGGAGGGGACGGCCGCGCGGCCGGTCGAGCCGTCGTCGAGGAGCACCTCCACCTCGACGGTCGGGTTGCCACGGCTGTCCAGGATCTCTCGGGCGTGAACCACGTCGATAAGTGCCACGGAGTTGCTCCTCAGAAGATTGAGATGGGCATCGCGCGCGGGGACTGCGACGCGAGACGGCGGTGCCCGCCAGGGGTCAGTGTACCCATGGCCTCCGACACGTCGCAGGCCCGTGCGGCGCCCCGCGAAGCCTCGGGACGGGCGAGACGCGGGAGCCCGAAGCGGTCCGGTTCGGAACGCAGATGCCGCGCAGACGATCGGGCGCCGCGAGGCACGATGCGCGGGCTGCGGAGAGGCGCAGCCGGGGGCCGCCGACCGGGCGGAGAGGCGCGGCGCGCGCGGCGGGGGTTCGCCGGGCGCGACCGGAGCGCAGACGAGACGCAGAGCCTCCGCCCGACATCCTGGCCTGTCCGCCGAACTCTGGAGACACGGCGACGGCGCGGCGAATAGGGCCGCACCGGGGGCGTATCGCCAGAGTTCGGCACCGTGGGCTCGACGACGACGTGCCGCCCGCCCGCCAACCAGCCCGGGCGGCGCGCGTCTGCCCGGCGGCCTACGCGGCGCCGTCGCCCGAGGCGAGCGCCTCGAACGAGAGCGTCGACGGGTCGGCGACGTGCTCCTCGCGCACGTGCGCGACGTGCATGAAGCCCTGGTCCGCGAGCTGCGCGAGCAGGTTCCGCACGTTCTTCGGCCTGCGCTCGACCCGCACGCGCACACCCGGCTCGAGCACGGCCGCCTTGACCTTGGCGACGTCGGCGACCGGCATCCGCTTGTCGACGAGGAGGACGACGGCGCGCTCGTCCTCGCCGTCGTCGAGCACGGCGAGGTCGACGATGCGCTCGAAGCCGATCGAGGAGCCGCAGGCCGGCACGTCCTGACCGAGGAAGCGGCCGATCATGCCGTCGTAGCGGCCGCCGCCGCCGACCGACGAGCCCGAGTCGGGGTGGGAGATCTCGAAGATCGTGCCCGTGTAGTAGCCCATGCCGCGCACGAGCGAGGGGTCGAAGCGCAGCTCGACGGCAGCGCCGCCGACGCGCACGGCGTCGGCGATCTCGACCAGGCCGTCGACCGCCTCGGCCACGCCCGGCGCCTCGCGCACGGAGTCGGGCAGCGCGGAGCCGATGCCCTCGCGCGTGAGCGGGATGCCCTCGGCCAGCAGCGGCTCCCACACGGCGAGGATGCCGTCGAGCGCGCTCGCGGCCGCGGCATCGGTCTCGGCCAGCTCCGCCACGACGCCGGCGCGGGCGATCTTGTCGAGCTTGTCGATCGAGATGAGGGCGGACGCCTGCGCCTCAGGCGCGAAACCGCACGCATCCAGCAGCGCGTTGAGCAGGCGGCGGTCGTTGACGCGGATCGAGCAGGCGGTGAGGCCGAGCGCCGCGAGCACAGCCGAGGTCGCGGTCATCAGCTCGACCTCGGCGAGCGGGCCCGCCTCGCCGATGATGTCGATGTCGCACTGCATGAACTGGCGGTAGCGCCCCTTCTGCGGACGCTCGGCGCGCCACACGGGCGCCGCCTGCACGGAGCGGAAGACGGTGGGCAGCTGACCGCGGTTCGAGGCCACGAAGCGCGCGAGCGGCACCGTGAGGTCGAAGCGCAGGCCGAGGTCGGCGAGCTCGAGCGGGTCGCCGCTCTCGGCCGCGGCGCGCAGGTCGTCGGCGCCGAGGCCCCGCCTCATGACCGCGAAGGAGATCTTCTCGTTGTCGCCGCCGAGCCCCGAGTGCAGCCGCTGCGACTCCTCCACCACCGGCGTCTCGATCTCGTCGAAGCCGTGCTCCGCGTACACGCGGCGGATGATCGACAGGACGCGCTCGCGACGGCGCTTCTGAGCGGGCAGGAAGTCGCGCATGCCGCGCGGCGGGGTGATCTGGGAGGCCATTGGCCCATTCTCTCAGGCGGCTGCGGCGCGATCGCACGGCTGGATCGCGGCACCGGGGCCCGCTCGCCGGGTCTCATGGCCGAGGCGTCCGAACCGTGGGTGCCCGCTCAGGCCCGAACCCCGATTCCTTCCCCGCGATCGGCGCAACCGTGCGGATCGCCGCTCGATCGCCGTCGAGGCACGCGACGAATCCACCCACCGTTCGGACGCCGCCTCGACGACGGCGGCAGGGGGATGCATGGACACGACGCCGACCGCGCTCATCAGCACCCGGGGACTCGTGAGATCGTTCGGCCGGGTGGAGGCCGTGCGCGGCGTCGACCTGGACGTGGCGGCCGGATCGATCACCGCGCTGATCGGGCCGAACGGGTCGGGCAAGACGACGCTCATGCTCATGCTCGCCTCTCTGGTCGCGCCCGATTCGGGCTCGATCCGGATCGCCGGCATCGACCCGGCAGCCGACCCCTGGGGCGTGCGGCGCATCATCGGGTGGATGCCGGACTCCCTCGGGGCATGGGGAGGCGTCTCCTGCGCGAAGGCGCTCGAGCTCACCGGCCGCCTGCACGGCATGGCCCGTGCCGCGGCTCGCGCCCGAGCGCTCGAGCTGCTCGACCTCGTCCGGCTCGGCCCGTTCGCGACATATCCGGCGCGCGTGCTGTCGAGGGGCCAGAAGCAGCAGCTGAGCTTCGCGCGCGCCCTCATGCACGCACCTCGCGTGCTCCTCCTCGACGAGCCGCAGTCGGGGCTCGACCCCGCCGCCCGCGCCGCGATGCGGGGGACGCTGCGGACGCTCGCCCGAGACGGCGTCACGATGCTCGTGGCGAGCCACGACCTCACCGAGCTGGATGCGATCGTCGACGACGCGGTGTACCTCGCAGCCGGACGCTCGGCGCCTCGCGAGGCGGTGGAGCAGGCGCGCGGCGCCGTTCCGAGGTGGCGCGTGCGCTCGCTCGACCCCGCGGGGCTCGGGCGGGCGGTCGCCGGGTCGATGCGCATCGTGCCCGACGAGCGGACGCTCGTCGGAGGCGCGGCGCTCCCCCGATCCGACGGCTCGTTCGTCGTCGGCGCCGTCGACGAGCGCGACGCCGCGGCGCTGCTCGCCTGCCTCGCGACGCGCACGCCGATCATCGAGTTCGCCCCCGTCGCGGCGAGGCTCGAGCGGGCGTTCGAAGAGCTCGCCCGCGACGACCCGAGGGAGTCCGTCGCATCGCGGGACGACGGTCCCGCGTCCCCGGCCCCGGCGGCGGCGCCGACCGCTGCCCCGACCACGACCGCGCCCGGTGAGGAGCAGCCCCGATGACGAACGACGAACGCGTACGCGTCGACGGCCCGACGGCGGCGAGTCCCGCGCGGCCGGGGCCGGAGACGAGGAGAGGCGCGGGAGTGGCCGAGGCCCGTCGGTCGGCCGCATCCGCATCCGCATCCGCGGCCATGGGTCTCGTCGGCCCCTGGCTGCGCCTCCTCCTGGTGGTGATCGAGCTCGAGCTCAGGCAGCGTCTGGTCTCGCGCGCCTACCGCTGGCTCCTCGGGATCTTCACCGGCATCCTGATCGTGCTCGTCGGGCTCATCGTCGCACTCCGGTTCGTCGTGGGCGGCGTCGGCTCCGCCGACTTCGGCATCTCGTACGCCGTCGTGCTCTTCGTGACCGTCGTCATGATCACGATCGTCGCGCCGGCGTTCGCCGGCGGCTCCATCAACGGCGACCGCGAGGCCGGCACGCTCGCGACGACGCAGGTCACGCTCGTCACGACCGGCCAGCTCGTGCTCGGCAAGTTCCTCGCCGCCTGGGTGGCGAGCTCCGCCTTCCTCGTATGCGCGATGCCGGGGCTCGTCGTCGGGGCCGTGCTCGGTCCGGTCCATCCGTCGATCCTCCTCGCCAACGCCGCCGTCCTGCTCGTCGAGGTCGGCTTCCTGAGCGCGCTCGGCGTCGGCTTCTCCGGGCTCGCCGCGCGCCCCGTCCTCTCGATCGTCCTGACGCTCGTGGCGGTGTCGGCCCTCACGATCGGCTCGACGCTCGGCTTCGTGCTCGGCGGCTCCATCGTCACGACGACCGTTCAGCGGGAGACGCGCGCCCCCGCCTGGAACGCCGCGGACGAGACGAGCGGATGCGTGACGAGCACGTGGGAGGAGCGGCGGCACCGCTTCGACCTCTTCGCGCCGCTGCTCGCGGTCAACCCCTTCATCGTCGTCGCGGATGCGACCCCCTACCGGTTCACGCGGATCGGCCCGTCCGGCGAGACGACGGCGGAGTCGCTGATGGTGTCGTTCAAGAACTCGCTGGCCGAGATGCGACAGGCTCCGGGAAGCGAGGCGCCGGTCGATCTGTGCGCGGCCCGCAATCCGGACGCGCTCGATCCGAGCCGTCGGGAGCCCTTCCCGCAGCTGTGGGTCATCGGGCTCTCGGCGCACGCGCTGCTCGGCGCCGGAGCGCTCGCGCTGGCCTGGCGGCGCACGCGCACGCCCGCGCGCCTGCTGCCGCCCGGCACGCGCGTCGCGTAGCGAGGCCGCCTCGGATCTCGGCCGGCGCGCCTCGGCCTCGCGGCGACGGCCGTGCCGGCGCCGCCGGGCGACGGGGCATGCGCGGCCGTCTCGTGGGGGGCGACGGGCGGGGCGGTCAGCCGGCGGTCGCCTCGCCGGTCCCCGTCCCCGTCTCCCCCGGCGCCTTCGTCGCCGTCGTCTCGACCTCGCGGATGCGGGTCTCGAGGCCGCGCACCGCCCGGCGCAGCGCCTGCTCGGCGTCGACGCCCTCGGCGCGGGCGCGGGCGACGAGCGCGAGGAGCTCGTCGCCGAAGCGAGCCTCGGCGGGCGCGCCGCCATCTCCCGCCGGCTCTGCGCGCACCGCGGCGGGCGCTGCGGCGACGGGCGGCCGGATGCCCAGGCCCGCGGCCCTGCCGAGCACCTTGTCGGCGCGGCTCAGCGCGGGCAGGTGCGCGGGGATGCCGTCGAGCGCACTCATCCGCTCCCGCTTCTCGACCGCCTTGGCGGCCCGCCACATGGCGATGATCTCGTCGATGTCGCGGGTCGGCGTCGGGCCGAAGACATGCGGGTTGCGGCGGAGGAGCTTGTCGGCCTGGTCGCGCGCGACGTCCTCGAGGGAGAACGCTCCCTCCCCCGCGTCCCGCGCGGCGATGTCGGCGTGGAAGAGCACCTGGAAGAGCACGTCGCCGAGCTCCTCGCGGATGTGCGCCGCGTCGCCCGACTCGATCGCGTCGACGAGCTCGTAGGCCTCCTCGACGAGGTACGGCACGAGGCTCTCGTGCGTCTGCGCGTCGCACCACGCGCAGCCGTGCTCGCCGCGCATCGCGGCGAAGGTCTCGAGGAGTCGGTCGAGCTCAGGATGCGAGGTCATGCCCCGATTCTCCCGCAGGCGGTTCCGACCGCGGGCTGCCTGGCTTCCGGCGGCCGAGCGGTTCCCACAGGCGGACGTCGGGCGGGCGGCGGGGCAGGGCCGCCGGCGGCCCGAAGCACCGGGATCCAGGCGCTCGGTACGCTCGCCTCCATGCCGACTCCGCCGCCGTCAACCCGTCGCCGTTCGATCGTCGTGTCGGTGATCGCGGTGATCGCCGTCGTCGGCGGCATCGCGATCGGCGACGCGCTCACCGCGAAGCACGCCGCCGAAGTCGCCCGAACGGACGTCTTCGCGCTGCCCCCGTTCGTCGCGATCGCCGTCTGCTACGCGCTCGTGCCCTTTATGAGCGCGCTCGTGCTGAGCGTCTCGATCTCGATCCTGGTCGCAGAGCTGCCGCTGCGGCGGGCGCTCGCCGCGGGCGCGGCCCTGTGCGTCGCCGCGGGCGCGGTCGTCGCGGCGGGCGCCTTCGGAGCGGCGGCGATCGTGCCTTCGCTCGTCGAGGGGGCGCCGCCGGTCGACTGGAGTACGGGGCTCGCCTCGACCATCGGGCTCGCGCTGCTCTTCGGGACGGCGCTCACGGCCGTCTTCACGCTCGGCGCGATCATCAACCGCGCGCTCTCCCGCCGCCGCCCGGCGTAGCGATGCATGGCCCAGCCGCGCCGTCGCGGCCTGTGGACGACGAATCGTCCACAGGCCGGAAGAAGACGGTGACAGGGTCGCCGGAGCGCTCCTAGCGTCGGCGCCATGAACCCGCTCGAGCCATCAGCACCCTTCCGCCGGCCCCGCCTCGGGCGAAGGCCCGCGAGAGGTCGGGCACGCCCGAGCGGCATGGACGGCACCGACGTCCGCTCGGGCTCGGAGGCTCCCGGATCGGCCGGGCCGTCGACCTCAGCGGTACCGCTCGATGGGGCGGGACCTGGTCTTCCGAACGGGCTTGGCCGCGGACTCGGCCGAGCCGCTGCCGCCGCGCGTCGAACCGCCTCGAGCGCCGCCGGCGCCGCCCGACGAGACGCCCGCGGTGCGCGACGATCCGCGGCCTCCGGCGGGATCCGCCGCACGGCCTCGACGTGTCGCGCCCTCGGCCTCGCCCGACCCCGCGCCCTTCGCCGCGCGCTCGCGGCCCTGCG
>Ga0153917_1000378_pt1 | contig 31261 bp, 32 predicted proteins | sample TSFL001MetaG_FD_104695 | JGI IMG/M metagenome (GOLD analysis project Ga0153917, IMG submission 104695) | Attine ant fungus gardens microbial communities from Florida, USA - TSFL001 MetaG | ecosystem: Host-associated > Fungi > Mycelium > Unclassified | place: USA: Florida, Paynes Creek Historic... | reverse complement strand
GGTGGAAACCGGCGTTCTGGAGGAGGCGGGTCGGGCGGCCCTTGCTGCCTACCTGAATCGGCAGACGAGGAAGCAGCCCTATGTGACTCTGAAACTTGCCGTTTCCGCCGACGGCATGCTCGGCCGGCTGGGCGAGGGACAGGTGGCGATCACCGGCCCGGTCTCGCGCGGTCAGGTGCATGTGCTGCGCGCCGAGACGGATGCGATCCTTATCGGCATCGGCACGGCGCTCGCCGACGATCCGGAACTCACCTGCCGCCTGCCGGGCCTCGAGGCCCGCTCGCCGGTGCGCATCGTGCTCGATCCGCGGCTGGAACTGCCGCCGGCCTCGAAACTGGCGCAGACGGCGCGAACGGTGCCGGTCATCGCCGTGACGGAAAGGGACCGCAGGGACGATTCCGGTTTCCTCGCGCGCCAGGCGGCGCTGGAGACGCTCGGCGTCGAGGTGCTGATCTGCGATCCGCGCAAGCTCGATGCCCTGTTGACCGCGCTGGCGACGCGCGGCATCTCCTCGCTGCTGGTGGAAGGCGGCGCGCGTACGGCCGGGTCCTTCCTCGATGCCGGCCTCGTCGGCCGCATCCTGCTCTTTACCGGCCCCGAGGCCATTGGCAAGGACGGGGTCGCATCCCCATTTGTGTCCGGGCGGATGCCGGACGGCTTCTCGCTTCGCCACACGGCGCGCTACGGCGCGGATGTCCTGCAAGAATACGAAAGAGACGATTGATGTTTACCGGCATTGTCACGGATATCGGAACGGTCGAGAAGATCGAGCCCATGAACGAGGGCGTCCGCCTGCGCGTGCGCACCAACTACGATCCCGCAACCATCGACATGGGCGCCTCCATTGCCCATTCGGGCACCTGCCTCACCGTGACCGCACTGCCGGAGGAAGGCGCGAATGCCCGCTGGTTCGAGGTCGAGGCCTGGGAAGAGGCGCTGCGGCTGACGACAATCGGCTCCTGGACGGCCGGAACGCGCATCAATCTCGAACGGTCCCTGAAGATCGGCGACGAACTCGGCGGCCACATTGTCTCCGGCCATGTCGACGGCAAGGCGGAGATCCTCTCCGTCGAGGCGGAGGGCGATGCCACCCGCTTCCGCATCCGCGCGCCGGAAGGGCTGGAGCGTTTCGTCGCGCCGAAGGGCTCCGTCGCGCTCGACGGCACCTCGCTCACCGTCAACGCGGTGGACGGCGCGGTCTTCGACGTGCTCCTCATCCGCCATACGCTGGAGGTCACTACCTGGGGCGAGCGCAAGGCCGGCGATTTCGTCAATTTCGAGGTCGACACCATGGCGCGCTACGCCGCGCGGCTCGCGGAATTCCCTGCGCCGAAGGCGTAGGAGAGAACCCTCCGAAGCAGGCGCATTGGCTCGTCCCCGCCGGTAAAAGGCCGGCGGACGGGCAACAAGGTTGCGTCCGGTTGCATCCGGGCGTGACCGCGGCGTGACAATCTCGAGGTTCGTTGCGAAACGGCACAGGAAATCGGCGGCAAGCCATCTCCGAGGTAACGATATCGATACTTCTGCGCTCCTAGGGTGCGGCATCGGACCTGGGGACGCTCGTGCATGATGCCGGACTACAACACTCTTCTCCTGGCTATCGGGCTGGCGGGCTTTTGCCTTTCCGCCACCCTGTTCGCCACGTGGATGTCCGCCCGGGTCGAGCGCTTCCTGCTCTCCTGGTCCCTCGGCATCGGCTGCATCGTTCCGGCCGTCGTGGTCTACAGCATCTATTTCGACAACCCCGACTTCCGGATCGGATGCCTTGCCTTCGCGCTGCAGTTCCTCGGCTTCGCCTTCATCTATGGCGCGGCCTATCGTTTCCGCACGGGCCGGCGCGGCCGCGGCCGCATCCTCGCCGCCTTCCTCGCGAGTTCGGCCATTGCTCTCCCCTGGCTGGTGGCCGGCTATGACGGCGCAGGCTTCGTCGCGCTCAACCTGTTGATCGCTGCTGCGCTGGTCGCCACGGCCGGCGAATACTGGCGCGGCCGGGATGAGGCGCCGCTGCCGCTCACCGGCATGGTCATCCTCTACCTGCTGACGGCGCTGTCCTTCATCCTGTGCGCCGGCGTGCTCATTCACGATGGCCGCATGGTGCTCGGCCATGCGCCCGACAACTGGGCGGAAAACCTCAATCTCGTCGTGGCGATCATGGGCATAAGCGGCATTGGCGCCATGTCGCTGGCGCTCAACCAGTGGCGTGTCGCCCGCAACCACCAGCGCGCCGCCAATACGGATGCGCTGACGGGCCTTCTCAACCGCCGGGCGCTCTTCGACCGCTACGGCGAGGAGACGGTCGGCGCGCACCGGGCGGCCATCGCCTTCGACCTCGACAGCTTCAAGTCGGTCAATGACCGCCACGGCCATGCGGCCGGCGATGCGGTGCTGAAGGCCTTCGCCGCGGTGCTGTGCGATGCCTGCGGCGCGGCGGCCTGCGTCGCCCGCCTGGGCGGAGAGGAATTCGTCGTGGTGCTGGACCGCACGCTGCCGCACCGGGCACAGCACATCGCCGAATGCATCCGCGCCGATTTCGCGGCCAAGCTGATCCCCATCGGCGGGCGCTCCATAAGCTGCACCGTGAGCGCCGGCATCGCCTTCGGCAACGAGGCCTGCGCGAGCTTCGATTCCCTCCTCAGCAATGCCGACAAGGCGCTCTACGAGGCCAAGCGCGGCGGCCGCAACCGCGTGTCGCTCGCCGCCTGAGATCAGGCGCCGGGCTCGTCTTCCCGGTAGTCGACGGCTCCGTCCCCCGAGGGGCCGGCCATGCGGGGACGGCGGAAAACGCCGCAGGGGGCGGAAAACGCTTGCCAAGCCCCGTCCGTCGTGGTTTGACCGCCGCTTCCGCCCGCAATTGCGTGGCCTGCTTCCAATTTTCAGGTGATTCATGGCCAACACCGATAATCCCCATCTCCTCATCGTCGAGGCCCGTTTCTACGACGACATGGCCGATGCGATGCTCGACGGCGCCAAGCACGCGCTCGACGCGGCCGGCGCGACCTACGACATCGTGACCGTCATGGGCGCGCTCGAAATCCCGGCCGCCATCTCCATGGCGCTCGACGGCATGGAAAATGCCGGCACCTGGTATGACGGCTTCGTCGCGCTCGGCATGGTCATCCGCGGCGAGACCTACCATTTCGACATCGTCGCCAACGAATCCTGCCGCGCGCTGATGGACCTCTCCGTCAGCGAGGCCCTTCCCATCGGCAACGGCATCCTGACGGTCGAGAACGACGAGCAGGGCTGGGCGCGCGCCCGCCGCTCGGAAGGCGACAAGGGCGGTTTTGCGGCCCGCGCGGCGCTGACCATGATCGAGCTGAAGAAGAAACTGGGCGGCGAACAGTGACCACCGAGAAGAACCAGCAGCCGGTGAAGCCGGCCAACCAGCGCGGCGCGGCGCGCCTTGCCGCCGTGCAGGCGCTCTACCAGATGGATATCGGCGGCACCGGCGTGCTGGAGATCGTCGCCGAATACGAGGCGCACCGCCTCGGCCAGGAACTCGACGGCGACACCTATCTGAAGGCGGACCCCTCATGGTTCCGCTCCATCGTCTCGGGCGTCGTGCGCGACCAGCGCCAGCTCGATCCGCTGATCGGCGCTGCGCTGCAGGACGACTGGGCGCTGTCGCGCCTCGATTCGACGGTCCGCGCCATCCTGCGCGCCGGCACCTTCGAGCTGCGCGAGCGCAAGGACGTGCCGGTCGCCGTGATCGTCACGGAATATGTCGAGATCGCCAAGGCGTTCTTCGAGGACGAGGAGCCGAAGCTGGTGAACGCGGTTCTCGACCGCATCGCCAGGCAGGTTCGGACAGATACACGCAAGTAAACGGTAGGCACGATGAGCGTCGGCACGGTCGAAGGTCTTGAACGGGAACTGTCGGCCGCGCGCCGCAACGTTTTCCTGCTGATGTTCGCGCAGGCGCTGCTTGCCTCGTCCGGCCCCATCGTCTTTTCCGTCGGCGGCCTTGCCGGCTACAATCTGCTCGGCGCGGACAAGTCGCTGGCGACCGCCCCGCTGACCGGCTTCAATGTCGGCGTGGCGCTCGGCGCGGTGCTCGTCGCCATCGCCGCGCGCCTGCTCGGACGCGCCTATGGCTTCGTCGTCGGCGCGCTGGTCGGGGCGAGCGGCGGGCTGATCGCGGCCATCGCGCTCTTCCGCGGCGATTTCTGGCTCTTCGCCCTCGGCTTCATGCTCGTCGGCATTTCCAGCGGCTTCGCGCAGAAAATCCGCTTCGCCGCGGCCGATGCCTCGCCCTCGTTCTACAAGCCCCGCGCCATCTCCTGGATCCTAGCCGGCGGCGTCATCTCGGCAATCCTCGGCCCGCAGGTCGTCATCCTCACCAAGGACCTCTTCGAGCCCGTGCTCTTCGCCGGCGCCTTCGTGGCGCTTGCGCCGCTCTGCGGCCTCGCCATCGTCCTGTTCTTCCTGCTGCGCCTGCCCGACCACAAGGCGGCCGGCGCCGCCAGCGGCGCGCCCGTGCGGCCGCTGCGCGAGATCGTGCTGACCCAGCGCTTCCTGACCGGCATGGTCTGCGGCATTTCCTCCTATGCACTGATGACCTTCATGATGACCGGCGCGCCGCTCGCCATGGTCATCGGCTGCGGTTTCTCGCCGGAAATGGCGACGCTCGGCATCCAGTGGCACGTGCTCGCCATGTTCGCCCCGAGCTTCTTCACGGGCATGCTGATCCAGCGCTTCGGCACGGAGAAGGTGGTGGCCGCGGGCCTCATCATCCTCATGGGCTGCGCCGGGGTCGCGCATATGGGCATCGCGCTGTGGAATTTCTGGGGCGCGCTCATCCTGCTCGGCATCGGCTGGAACTTCGGCTTCATCGGCGCCACGGCCATCGTCGCCTCCAGCTATCGGCCGCACGAGGCCGACAAGGTGCAGGGCTTCCACGACATCATCCTCTTCGGGGCGGTGGCGCTCGCCTCCTTCTCCTCCGGCAAGGTGTTCAACACCTATGGCTGGCAGGCGATCAACCTGATGTTCTGGCCCATCACCGGCGTCAGCCTCGTTCTGGTGCTGCTCCTGCTTTTGCGCACGCGCCGCGCTGCCGTCTAATCGGTTCGCACCGAGCCGCCTCGAAAAATCCGTTTTTTAGAAGCGCTTGCCGCGGTGCAGCGGCTTGACGCAACCGATTCGCAAACGCACTCTGGCCGCGCCGGTTTCCACTTGTGAGGAGGCAAGGGGAGCAGGCGCTTTTCGGCTGCGGGGAGAGGACCCCGGAGCCTCCAAGGAGGACAGAGCGAAATGACCATATTGTTTGGCGTTATCGCATGCGGGTTGCTCTCGGTGGTCTATGCCATCTGGGCGACACAGTCGGTGCTGGCCGCCGACCAGGGGAATGCCCGCATGCAGGAAATTGCAGGTTATATCCGGGAAGGGGCGCAGGCCTATCTCACCCGGCAGTACAAGACCATTGCCATCGTCGGGGTCGTCGTCTTCATCGGCACCTGGCTACTGCTTTCCGCAACGGCCGCCATCGGTTTCCTGATCGGCGCCGTGCTGTCGGGCGTTGCCGGTTTCATCGGCATGCATGTTTCCGTCCGCGCCAATGTGCGCACGGCGCAGGCCGCGTCCGTCAGCCTGTCCTCCGGCCTGGACATCGCCTTCAAGTCGGGCGCGATCACCGGCATGCTGGTGGCGGGTCTCGCGCTTCTCGGCGTCTCCATCTACTACTGGATCCTGACCGGCGTCCTCGGCCAGGAACCGGCCTCGCGCGAGGTCATCGACGCGCTCGTCGCGCTCGGCTTCGGCGCATCGCTGATCTCGATCTTCGCCCGTCTCGGCGGCGGCATCTTCACCAAGGGTGCGGATGTCGGCGGTGACCTCGTCGGCAAGGTCGAGGCCGGCATTCCCGAGGACGACCCGCGCAACCCGGCCACCATCGCCGACAATGTGGGCGACAATGTCGGCGACTGCGCCGGCATGGCCGCCGACCTCTTCGAGACCTATGCGGTGACGGTCGTCGCCACCATGGTCCTCGCGGCGATCTTCTTCGCGGCCACGCCGATCCTCGCGAGCGCGATGATCTATCCGCTCGCCATCTGCGGCGCCTGCATCATCACCTCGATCATCGGTTCCTTCTTCGTCAAGCTCGGCTCGAACGGCTCGATCATGGGCGCCCTCTACAAGGGCCTCATCGTGACGGGCGTGCTTTCGGTCCTCGGCCTTGGGGCCGCGACGTCGCTCACGGTCGGCTGGGGCAGTCTCGGCACCGTGGCGGGCAAGGAGATCACCGGCACGAACCTCTTCATCTGCGGCCTGCTCGGGCTTCTGGTGACGGCCCTCATCGTGGTGATCACCGAATACTATACCGGCACCAACAAGCGTCCGGTGAACTCCATCGCCCAGGCGTCCGTCACCGGCCACGGCACGAACGTCATCCAGGGCCTCGCCGTCTCGCTGGAATCGACGGCGCTGCCGGCGATCGTCATCGTCGGCGGCATCATCGCCACCTACCAGCTCGCCGGCCTCTTCGGCACCGGCATCGCCGTCACAGGCATGCTCGGTATTGCCGGCATGATCGTGGCGCTCGACGCCTTCGGCCCGGTTACGGACAATGCCGGCGGCATCGCCGAAATGTCCCACCTGCCGCCGGAGGTGCGCAAGTCCACCGACGCGCTCGACGCCGTCGGCAACACGACCAAGGCCGTCACCAAGGGCTACGCGATCGGCTCGGCCGGCCTCGGCGCGCTGGTGCTCTTCGCCGCCTACTCGAATGACCTTGCCTATTTCGCGGCGAACGGCGACAAATATCCGTATTTCGCGGATATCGGCACGATCTCCTTCGATCTCTCCAACCCCTACGTGGTGGCCGGTCTCATCTTCGGCGGCCTCATCCCCTACCTCTTCGGCGGTATCGCGATGACCGCCGTCGGCCGGGCGGCGGGTTCCATCGTTGAGGAAGTGCGGCGGCAATTCCGCGAGAAGGCCGGCATCATGGCCGGCACCGAGCGGCCGGATTACGGCCGCGCGGTGGATATCCTGACCAAGGCGGCGATCCGCGAGATGATCATCCCCTCGCTGCTGCCGGTGCTGGCGCCGCTCGTCGTCTATTTCGGCGTGCTGCTCATCTCCGGCTCGAAGGCCTCGGCCTTCGCGGCGCTCGGCGCCTCGCTGCTCGGCGTCATCGTCAACGGCCTCTTCGTGGCGATCTCCATGACATCGGGTGGCGGCGCGTGGGACAATGCCAAGAAGAGCTTCGAGGACGGTTTCGTCGACAAGGACGGCAACCGCCACCTCAAGGGCTCGGAAGCCCACAAGGCCTCCGTCACCGGCGACACGGTCGGCGATCCCTACAAGGACACGGCCGGCCCGGCTGTGAACCCGGCGATCAAGATCACCAATATCGTGGCCTTGCTGCTGCTCGCCGTTCTCGCCTGATCCGGACGGCGATCAAACAAAAACCCGCGGGGAGCGATCCCCGCGGGTTTCTTGTTTCATCCTTCCGGATGGGCGTCAGTTGTTGCCGCCCAGCATGCTCTTCATGACGCTGCCGGGGTTCGCGCCGCCGCGCAGAAGCTGGCCGAGGAAGGTCGTTTCGGCGCCGCCCGTCGGTGTGACGCGGGCGATCATGTCGAAGACCTTGCCGTCCTGCAGGGTGTAATTCGCGAGGCGCTCCACATTGCCGTCCTTGTCGAAATAGACGGCGAGCACGCTCTGCTCGATGACCTTCGGCTTCATGAAGGCGGCCGCGCGCCTGCGCTTCTGCGAGATGTAGTAGAAGACTTCGTTGTCGAACGTCGCGGTCGAGGACGGCGTGCCGAGCGAAAGCAGAACCTGCTCGCGCGAGGAGCCGACGGGTGCGAGCGCCAGCGTTTCCTGGTCGACGACATAGCCCTGATAGAGGACTTCGCTGGGGCCCTGGCAGGCCGTCAGAACGGATGCGGAGAGGGTGACGGCAATGGCGGCGTTACGCAACAGCTTCATATTCGCAGAATCTCTCTTCACAACATCCCCGGGACGATGATGGCCGCGCAGCCATTGCAATTCATGCCTGCTTCGGTAAACCAGCTTCGACCGTCATGCAACATGACTTGCGACGGCACCATGGTTTGAATCGGGCAAAACTAGGCTTTATGATGATTTTCGGCCTGTTCGGCAAAAAAAACGGCAACCGGCGTATCGTCGAGAAGCAGTATGCGGCCCTGACAAAGGCGGCGCGTCATCCCTATCTCTATGAGAGACTTGACGTTCCTGACACGGTCATGGGGCGTTTCGAGATGCTCTCGGCCATGCTGATCCTTTACTTCCGGCGCACGCGTGTAAGCGCCACGTCGGGCCAGGAGATCGCCCAGGAGATCGTCGACGCCTTCTTCGAGGACGTTGACCATTCGATTCGCGAGCTTGGCGTGGGCGATGTCGGCGTGCCGAAGCGCATGAAGAAATTCGCCGGCATGTTCTACGGCCGGCTGGAATCCTATGCCGCCGCACTCGATGCCGGCGATCGCGCCGCGCTTGCCGAGGCGCTCCGCCGGAACATCCATCCGGCGGCGGGTCTTGAGGCTCCCTCAATGGAGGGACTGGCGGAGTATCTCGTCGCCGTCGAGAAGGCGATGGGGGAGGCCGGTGAAGATGCGATCCGGGCCGGCCTGCTCGAGGTGATCGAGCCCGGCACCGAAGAAAACGCCGCCTGAAGCGGCGAGGGACATGTGATGAAGAAAGACGACGACGCGCCATTCTCCTACCCCGTGAAGGTGGGCCATATCTCGGCCAATCCGGTCGAGGTGACGATCAGCGCTGATGCAGAGGAAAGGGCCGGCCTCGCCAGGCTCTGGTCGGTGCTCGAGGTGAAGGCGCTGTCGGCGACCTTCCAGGTCATGCGCTGGAAGCGCGACGGCGTGCGCCTCAAGGGGCGTGTGACCGCCGATATCGTGCAGGCCTGCGTCGTGACGCTCGATCCGGTCGAATCCCATATCGACGAGCCGGTGGAAGTGGTCTTCGTGCCGGAGGGATCCAAGCTGGCGCGCCTGCCGGTCTCGTCCGAAACCGGCGAGATGCTGCTCGATCCCGATGGTCCCGATGCGCCGGAAGTCTTCACCGGCGACACCATCGATGCCGGCGTGGTGGCCGCCGAACATGCGGCGCTCGCCATCGATCCCTATCCCCGCAGGGCCGATGTCGCCTTCGGCGACCATATCGAAAGCACGGACAAGGACGACCGCAAACCGTCGCCCTTCGCCGTTCTGAAGGATTGGAAAAAAGACTGAGCGGCCCGGCAAGCGCCCGATAATTCAGTTGTGCACCCGGCGAAAAGCGGTATTTTGGCCGAATTCCGCTGTAGTGACCCCTCTGCCGTTGGAACAAGAATCAAGGCTAGTAAGGCAAGACTCGCGTGGTCAGAATATCCGTCGATGTCATGGGTGGCGATTTCGGTCCGAAGGTCGCCATCCCGGGCGCAGCCAAGGCTCTCGAACGACATCCCGAGATCCGCTTCGTACTTTATGGCAATGCCGCCGAATGCGAGCCGCTTCTGGCGCAGCATCCCAAGCTGAAGGCTGCAAGCACTTTCCATCATTGCGACGTCTCCGTCGCCATGGACGAGAAGCCGAGCCAGGCGCTGCGCCGCGGCCGCGGCAAGTCCTCCATGTGGCAGGCGATCGATGCCGTGGCGAAAAACGAGGCCGATGTCGCCGTCTCCGCCGGCAATACCGGCGCGCTGATGGCCATGTCGAAGTTCTGCCTGCGCATGATGGCCAATATCGAGCGCCCGGCCATCGCCGGCATCTGGCCGACCCTGAAGGGCGAGAGCATCGTGCTCGACATCGGCGCGACGATCGGCGCCGATGCAAGCCAGCTCTTCGACTTCGCGCTGATGGGCGGGGCCATGGCGCGCGCGCTGTTCGAGATCGACCGGCCGACGCTCGGCCTCCTCAATGTCGGCGTCGAGGAGATCAAGGGCCAGGAAGAGGTCAAGGCCGCCGGCCAGCTCATCCGCGAGGCCAATTTCGACACGATTGAATATTACGGCTTCGTGGAAGGCGACGATATCGGTCGCGGCACGGTGGACGTGGTGGTTACGGAAGGGTTTTCAGGAAACATCGCCCTGAAGGCGGCGGAAGGCACGGCGCGGCAGATCGCCGAATACCTGCGCGCGGCCATGTCGCGCACCTGGCTTGCCAAGCTCGGCTACATTCTCGCCAAGAGCGCCTTCGATCGCGTGCGCGAGAAGATGGACCCGCGCAAGACGAACGGCGGCGTGTTCCTCGGCCTCAACGGCATCGTCATTAAGAGCCATGGCGGCACGGATGCCGAGGGCTTCGCCGCGGCGGTGGATGTCGGCTACGACATGGTCCGCAACGGCCTCAGGGACAAGATCGAACGGGATTTGCAGAAGTATCACGCGGGCCGGCCTGTCGAAGGCGCCCCGGGCGTGACCGACGAGGTATAGGATGATTCGTTCAGTGGTTCGCGGTTTCGGAACGGCGCTTCCGAAACGGGTGCTCACCAATGCCGAACTGGAAAGCATGGTCGACACGTCCGACGAATGGATCGTGCAGCGCACCGGCATCCGCCAGCGCTACATCGCCGGCGAGGGCGAGACGACCGCTTCGCTCGGCGAGGGCGCTGCCCGCGCCGCGCTGGACAATGCCGGCCTCACCGCCGCCGACATCGACCTGATCATCGTCGCCACCTCCACGCCGGACAACACCTTCCCGGCAACGGCCGTGAACATCCAGAACCGCCTCGGCATGTCCCATGGCTTCGCCTTCGACGTGCAGGCGGTCTGTTCGGGCTTCGTCTATGCCGTGACGACGGCGGACGCCTATATCCGCGGCGGACTTGCGAAGCGCGTCCTCGTCATCGGCGCGGAGACCTTCTCGCGCATCCTCGACTGGACCGACCGCACGACCTGCGTGCTCTTCGGCGACGGCGCCGGCGCCATCGTGCTGGAAGCGCAGGAAGGGGCGGGGACCAATGCGGACCGCGGCGTGCTGTCGACGCAGCTTCGCTCCGACGGCGCGCATCGCGACAAGCTCTTCGTCGACGGCGGCCCGTCCACCACCGGCACGGTCGGCCATCTGCGCATGGAGGGCCGCGAGGTCTTCAAGCATGCGGTCGGCATGATCACGGACGTCATCGTCTCGGCCTTCGACGCCACCGGCTTCACCGCCGACGACGTCGACTGGCTGGTGCCGCACCAGGCCAACAAGCGCATCATCGACGGTTCGGCCAAGAAGCTCGGCATCCCGCTGGAGAAGGTCGTCATCACCGTGGACCAGCACGGCAACACGTCGGCGGCATCGATCCCGCTGGCCCTTGCGGCGGCGGCCGCAGACGGCCGTATCAAGCAGGGTGACCTCATCCTTCTGGAGGCGATGGGCGGCGGTTTCACCTGGGGTGCGGTGCTGCTTCGCTGGTAAGGTGAGACTGCGCAGCAGGCCCGCTTGACCCGAGGGGGCAAGGACAATACTCTTCCGCCACTTAACCATAGGCTTTCAATAGGAAATCGGTGAGGAGCGATGAGCGGTAAGACGGTGACACGCGCAGATTTGGCCGAATCGGTTTTCCGGAAGGTCGGCCTTTCCAGAACAGAATCCGCGGAGCTTGTCGAAACCGTGATCGACGAGATTTGCAACGCCATCGTGCGGGGCGAGAGCGTGAAGCTCTCCTCCTTCGCGACATTCCAGGTTCGTGACAAGAACGAGCGCATCGGGCGAAATCCGAAGACCGGCGAGGAAGTGCCGATCTCGCCGCGCCGCGTCATGACCTTCAAGGCGTCCAATGTTCTCAAGCAGCGGGTGCTGAAGGCCCATCTCGCGCGCAAGGCGAAGCAGAAGCCCGCTTCTCCCGCGTCCTGAGCGATTTTCCCGCCTGTTGCCGGGCATTAGCAATTTGAAACTTGAATATCGCCCGGCAACCCGCTGAAATGAATACGATTCGGCGGCACGCTTCTCGTGCGCCGACGTGAGCTTTCATCGAGGGTAGAATGGACAAGAGTCCGGACGCTTTCCGCACCATCAGCGAGGTCGCCGACGATCTCGACCTGCCGCAGCATGTGCTGCGTTTCTGGGAAACGCGCTTTACGCAGATCAAGCCGATGAAGCGCGGCGGCGGGCGGCGCTACTATCGCCCGGAAGACGTCGATCTCCTCAAGGGCATCCGCCACCTGCTCTACGACCACGGCTATACGATCAAGGGCGTGCAGAAGCTGCTCAAGGTCAATGGCAACAAGTTCGTCGCGGCGATCGCCAGCGGCGACCTTGCGACCGTCGAGGCGCTGGCGGCCGCCAGCCATGAGGAGCCGCCCCCGCCGAAGGCCGGCAGCGACGAGGACCAGATCGTCGGCCGCGCCAAGGCGCCGGCCAGCCGCCGCTTCTTCTCCTTCGTCGGCGGCGGCGAGGAGACACCGGAAATCTCGCTCGGCAAGACCAGCGTCGGCAAGGAGGACCGCGCCCTCCTGCAGGAGGCGCTCTACGATCTCCTGGAATGCAAGCGCCTGCTGGACCAGGTCCGCTGAACCGCGGAAATCCCCGAAAAGAAAAAGCCCCGCACTATGGCGGGGCAAAACAAGCGTCACGCTTGGCTCTGTGACGCGGGGGAGTTGCTCGCAAAATGACAAGCGAGCAGGAACAGTCTTAGACTTTGGTCTAATGGCCGGGAAGGTCTGATTTGACGAATCCGGTACGCTTGCGAAAAGAATCCTGTCTTGGAAGCGTCATGCGCTTGCCAAGCTCCGCCGTGAGGACGAAGGCCGCGTACCCGATGCAGGGACGCCGCCGTCCTCGGCAGGAAATTCGAATTGCCGATGACGAAACATCCCGAATTGGCAATTTTGGGCTTGCATCCAAATGCCCGAGACTATAGGGGTTTGCGCGGTCCGGAATGTAGCGCAGCCCGGTAGCGCACTTGACTGGGGGTCAAGGGGTCGTGGGTTCGAATCCCGCCATTCCGACCATTCTCTCCCCTCATAGATTGCATTTGAAGTTCCGCATGGAACTTTACGCGTCTCTTCGCGTTCTCTCGCCGCCGGCTTGTCGTGCCGGGGCTATCTGACGCTTGAGGAGATTACGCATGGAAAATGCAGGCATCGGCTGGATCGCAGCCATCATCATCGGCGGCATTGCCGGCTGGCTCGCCGAAATGTTCATGAAGAGTAATATGGGCGTGCTGATGAACATCGTTCTCGGCATCGTCGGCGCGGCGGTCGCAAACATCCTGCTGGGGCTGATCGGCGTTTCGCTCGGCGGCTGGCTGGGCTATCTCGTCGCCGGCTTCATCGGCGCCTGCATTCTCATAGCGCTGGCAAGGGCCATCAGGCGATAGATCGGCCCGATGGATTATCGAGAGCCGTCTCTCCGGGAGGAGGGGCGGCTTTTTCTTTGAGCGCCTGCCGGGTGTAACGGCGCTCCAGCGCAAGGCAGCCCCATGTGACGCCGAGCAGCAGGTAGAAATGGCGCCAGTGATCGGTGTCGATGACGAAGCCGATCCCGCTGTGGCCGAGCAGCGTGATGAAGGCGATCATCAGGTAGGGCTGCCATGGCCTGTCGCGCAGCAGCGCCTTGAAGGCGGCCGAGAGCGTCCATCCGATCAATGTCAGGTAGGTGATGAAGCCGAGCCAGCCATAGGTGGTGAGCGATTTCAGGTAGATGTTGTGCTCGTCTTCGGAGAACATCTTGCCGAAGCGCATCGGTCCGATGCCGAGCGGCTTTTCCATCGCCATCAGGAAGCCGATGCGGTGGCGCTCGAAGCGCCCGAGATGGCCGCCGTCATATTCCTGGACGAGCTGCGTGCGGCTGGAGAAGAGGTTGGAGACCTTGTCGAACTGCAGGGCGACGACGAGCGCGAGGATCATCAGGCCGGCGGCCGAGATGCTGAGGATGAGGATCTTCAGTCGGAATGCCCCGGTGCGCTCCTTCAGCAGCATGATGAAGACCAGCGCCGCGACGGCGAAGAGATAAAGCCCCCAGGCCGCGCGCGAGAAGGACAGGAAGATGCCGAGCGCCAGGATGAGGACGCCAATCACCTTCAGCGGCGCGCCAAGGATGCGGCCGGCGAGAAGGCCGTGCATCAGGTAGAGCGAGGGGGCGACGAGGAAGGGGCCGAAGACGTTCGGGTCCTGGAAGGCGCCCTTGGCGCGGTCGTAGAGCGTGAACGCCTCCGAGCCGGGAAAGGCATGGAAATAGCCGAGGATGCCGAGCATCGAGGTGATGAGGGCGCTCGCCACCCAGGCGCGGAAGATGAGCTGCAGCCGCGCCGGCTTCGCCTCGACGATCGCGGCGAAGAAGACGCTGGAAATGGCGAGGAACAGCGAGACGGCCATGTACATCGGCCCCTCGGAAAGATCGTCCATCACCGTCAGCGAGAGCATGCCGCCGATATTGAAGACCACGAGAAGGGCGAGAAGCGATCCGACGGTGCGCGAGATGCGCAGCCCCACGAGCGCCCAGAGGCCGATGAGCGCCGCCATGAAGACCTCATAGGGCGCCGGCTCGCTGATGACGAAGCCCGACAGGAACACGCCCAGCGTCACCAGCCCCGAGCCGATAATGCCGACGGCCGCAAGCTGCGGCCGGAAGGAGGGGGCGTGGGGGAGGGCCGCGTCGCTCAATAGGCGTTTTCCGTGTTGAGCAGGCGGAAGGGCGTCAGGAACAGGATCTTCAGGTCGAGCCAGAGCGACCAGTTCTCGATGTAGTAGAGGTCGAATTCGGTGCGGAAGCGGATCTTGTCGTCATGGTCGATCTCGCCGCGCCAGCCGTTGATCTGCGCCCAGCCGGTCACGCCCGGCTTCACGCGGTGGCGGGCGAAATAGCTGTCGACGACATCGACATATTTGCGGTCGTGCGTCTGCGCCTCGACGGCATGCGGACGCGGGCCGACGAGCGAAAGCTCGCCCTTCAGCACGTTGAAGAGCTGCGGCAGCTCGTCGATGGAGGACTTGCGCAGGAAGCGGCCGACACGGGTCACGCGCGGATCGCCCTTGGTGACGGCGGCGCGGGCGGACGGGTCCGAAAGATGCGTGTACATCGAGCGGAACTTGTAGACTTCGATGACCTCGTTGTTGAAGCCGTGGCGCTTCTGCTTGAAGAGGATCGGGCCGGGCGAGGAGAGCTTCACCGCGATGGCCGCGCCGATCAGCGCCGGCCAGAGCAGGACGAGCGCGACGACGGAGAAGAAGATGTCGAAGATGCGCTTGGCGACATTGTCCCAGTCGGCGATCGGCTTGTCGAAGATGTCGAGCATCGGCACGGCGCCGATTTGCGAATAGCTGCGCGGGCGGAAGCGAAGGCCTCTCGCATGGGCGGCAAGGCGGATATCCACCGGCAGCACCCATAGCTTCTTGAGCAGCGACAGGATGCGCGTCTCGGCCGAGAGCGGCAGCGAGATGATCAGCATGTCGATGCGCGCGAGGCGGGCGAATTCGACCAGTTCGGCGACATTGCCGAGCTTGGGATAGCCGGCGATGATCGAGGGCGAGCGGCGCTCGTCGCGGTCGTCGAAGATGCCGCAGATGCGGATGTCGTTCTCCGGCTGGTATTCCAGCGAGCGGATGAGTTCCTTGGCCGGTTCGCCGCCGCCGACGATGACGGCGCGCCGCTCCATCGTGCCGTTGCGGGCCCAGCGGCGGATCGCATAGGCGATCACCTGCCGCTCGAACAGGAGATAGACGGCGCCCGTCGCGAACCAGGCGGCAAACCAGACGCGGGAATACTGGTCGCCCGTCTTGAAGAAGAAGAGGACGAGCGAAATGGAGGCGAAGGCCGCCGCCCAGGCGGCGAGGATGCGCGGCGTCATGCGCAAGGGCGAGCGGAGCGCCGGCACCTGATAGGCATCGGCGAGTTGCAGGAGGAGGACCCCGATGGCCGCGCCCCCCACCAGCACGGCGGCATAGAGCACCGTGATCTCGAAGCCGTCATAGAGCGCATGGATGAAGTAGCCGAGGGCAAGCAGTGCGCCGAATTCGCAAAGGCGCAGCAGCCCGGTGATCATGGCGGGCGAATAGCTGTCGTCGCGGAACTGTTCGGCGATCTGGCGGGCAAGCGAATTGAGCTCGACGCCCTTTTCCTCCGCGCCGCCGGCAGCCGGGCCGGACGCATTTCCCCGGCTTTCGGAGAGCCTGCGTCTCAAACCTTCCGGATCGAAGGATTCGGGCTTCTCGACATGGTTCATGGCATGCACCTTTGGGGCTTTGTGCCGGAAATAGCACGAAGCCCCTAAGAAACGTTTACGGCAGGGCTTCCGCCGACGTTTCGGCAAGCCGCCGGCCGCCGGCCTGGCGGGCAAGAATGTCCCGGTAAAGGGCAAGGATCGAGCCGGACATGGCCGAGGCCGAGAAGGTTTCCTTGAAGGCCGCTGGCTCCGGCATGACCTTGCGCAGCCAGCCGGGATCGCCGATCGCCTGGGCCATCGCCGCCGCCAGGGACTGGGCGTCGCCCGGCTCGGTGAGCGCGATGCTGTCGCGGCCGAGCACTTCCGGTATGCCGCCGACACGGCTTGCGATGACCGGCTTCTGGGCGGCGAGCGCCTCCAGCACGATATAGGGCATCGCCTCGGCGCGCGACGGCACGACCACGTTGCGGGTGAGGGCGAAGGCCTCGCGCGCCTTCATGGCGGGCATCATGACGATGCGCCGGCCGAGGCCGAGCTGCAGCATCATCTGCTTGTATTTTTCCCTGTCCGGCCCGTCGCCGATCATCAGCGCGGAGAGCGGCCGGCCTGCGATGCGCTCGGCCCGCGCGAAGGCATCGACGAAGACGTCCGGGCCCTTCAGGTCGCGCAGCATGCCGATATAGAGGAAATCCACCGCATCTTCGCGGGGATAGACCCGCTCGAAATCGCGGTCGTGGATGCCGTTGTAGATGCGCGCCGTCTGGATGCGCGGGCGGCCGACGCGGGCGGTATAGGCGTCCTTCTCGTAGTCGCAGACGAAGGCGATGGCATCGCCGAAGGGTTCGAGAAGCCGCTCGGCGGTGAGCACCGCGAGCCCCGTCGCCGAGCGCCGGGTGTAGTGCAGGCTGCCGCCATGCGGCGTATAGAGGCGGGCTACGCGATACCTGTTGACCCGCAGGATCGAGCCGATGAGCCGGGCGATGGCGCCACCCTTGGCGCCATGCCCATGCAGGACATCCGGCTGCAAACCTTTTATTTCACGATAACTGTCCCGAATGGCGCCGAGGTCGCGCAGATTGACCGACCGGCTGATCGGCATCCGGACGAGGCCGAGCGAGAGATGGGGGCGGATCTCGTCGAAGAGTTTGTCCTCGAAAGAGCCGCCGGTAAGGCTGTCGCAGATGATGCCGACCTCATGGCCTGCCCGTGTGTGGTATTCCGCAAGGTCGCGCACATGGCGGAAGATTCCGCCGACGGGGGACCTGAAACAATGAATGATGCGCAGGGGCCCATCGTCCGCCATGAGAATCAGAACAGTCGTTCGCGCACATAGATCGTATCGCCGGCCAGCACCGGATCGGAGATGGAAACCCTTCCGGTGACGATCTTGCCGTTGATCTTGCGGGTCACGTCGACGTCGCGCTGGTTGGCGCGCGGCGAGAAGCCGCCGGCGACCGCGATGGCGTTCTGGATCGTCATGCCGGCGACGTAGCTGTACTGACCCGCCTGGCCGACCTCGCCCATGAGATAGATGGAGCGGTAGCGATCAACCTCGATGGAAACGTCCGGATCGCGCAGATATCCCTGGCGGAGCTTCGCCGCGATGATGCTTTCCAGCTCCTGGATGGTCTGGCCGCGCGCCGGCACGGCGCCGATGAGCGGGAAGGCCACGTAACCGGCCTGGTCGACCGTATAGGTATTGCTGAGGCCGGTCTGCTCGAAGACGGTGATGCGCAGCCGGTCGCCGCTGTCCAGGCGATAGGGCTGGATCGTCGCCTCGTGGAAGGCCTTGGGGGCGGGGCGATAGCTGCTGCAGCCCGAAACGGCCGGCACGATGAGCGCCAGCGCGAGCAGGATGCCCTTGTTGATCGTAGCGACACGCATTTCGCAGTTCCGTCCCAAATCAGATGTGAGGCCCCGTTATCGTTCCGTTAGGGTTAACGGCTGGTAAAGGCCGCGCGCCTGTCGGTAGCAAAGGCCGTTTTTTCCGGAGAAACGAACAACGCGGGGTAGGGGAAGCGCCGGAAGATTAACTCTTGCGTTACCATGTTTGTTTACCGTGCAGCCAAATCGTCGGGTTTGGAGTTTGTTATGTCGGGCGTTCACGAGAGCCAGCAGGATGTCGATATCGACCTTGGCGGTCTGTTCGGTGCGATCTGGCGCAACCGTATGCGCGTGCTGCTGGCGACCGTCGCCTGCGCGGGCATCGCCTTTGCCGGTGCGAGCCTGATCACGCCCAAATACAAGAGCGAGGCGCGCCTCCTCATCGAAACGCGCGAGCCCGCCTTCACGACGGGGCAGGATCGTGCACAGGGCGGCGAGCAGCCGGCCTTCGACGAGGCGGGCATCGCCAGCCAGGTGCAGCTCCTCCAGTCGGCCGACCTCATCAAGCAGGTCGCGCGCAACATGAAGCTCTACGAGCTGGAGGAATTCGACACGACGGCGAAGCCCTCGGCGGTTTCCGACGTGCTGGTGCTTCTCGGCCTTCGCAAGAACCCGCTCGACCTGCCGCCGGAAGAGCGCGTCCTCAAGGAATTTACCGAGAAGCTGACCGTCTACCAGGTGGAGCGCTCGCGCGTCATCGCCATCGAGTTCGCCTCGAAGGACCCGCGCCTTGCCGCCGAGATCCCCAACGAAATGGCGAAGGTCTATCTCTCCCTGCAGAGCGGCGCCAAGCTCGACACCAATTCCGAGGCGACGCGCTGGCTGGAGCCGGAGATCGCCAACCTGCGCGAGAAGGTGCGCGAGGCCGAGCAGAAGGTCGCCGAATACCGCTCGCAGTCCGATCTCCTGCCGACGGGCGACAATTCGACCTTCGCGGTGCGCCAGTTGAACGACATCTCCACCGAGCTTGCCCGCGTGCGCGGCGAGCGCGCCAATGCCGAGGCACGGGCCGAAAGCGTGCGTGCCGTTCTGAAGAGCGGCGGGTCGCCGGATACGCTTTCCGACGTCGTCGGCTCGCAGATGATCCAGCGGCTCAAGGAGAGCGAGGCGCAGATCCAGGGGCAGATCTCCGATCTTTCGACTTCGCTGCTGGAGGGGCATCCCCGGTTGAAGGGCCTGCGCTCGCAGCTTTCCGGTATCCGCACGCAGATCAAGGCTGAAACGCAGAAGATCCTGTCGAGCCTCGAAAACGAGGCGAAGACGGCGGAGTTGCGCGAAACCCAGCTCACGCAGCAGCTCAACAAGCTGAAGGCCGATACCGCCCGCGCCGGCGAGGACGAGGTCGGCCTCAAGGCGCTGGAGCGCGAGGCTGCCGCCCAGCGCCAGCTTCTCGAGACCTATCTTGCGCGCTACCGCGAGGCGACCTCGCGAACGAGCAACAACGCGACCCCGGCGGATGCCCGCATCATCTCGGCGGCCGTCGAGCCGACGGAGGTTTCCTTCCCGAAGGTGGTTCCGATCACCGTCGTGGGTGGCGTCGCCGGCTTCGCGCTGAGCTCCATCATCATCCTGCTTGCCGAACTCTTCAGCGGCCGCGCCCTGAAGCCGACCGCCGCCGCCGCGACGCCCCGGCGCCGCGAGGAGGAAGAAGTGGTTGTGGAGACGCCGGAGCCCGCCGAAACCGTGGAAGAGCCGGTCGTCCATGCGGACCGTGAGGCCTTCCGGGAGCCCGTCGTGCCGGCCCGTTCGCTGCTCTCGGACATGGAACCGGAAGACGAGGACGAGGAGGAGCCGGAGGTTGCGGAAATCGCCGCCGTGGAAACGGAGGATGACGAGGATTATTCCATCGCCGCCGTCGCCGACTATCTGGTCGAGAACGAAATCCCGGTCGCCATCTCCGTCTCGCCGTCCGGCGACCGCGGCTCGGCGGCCACCGTCATGCTCGCCCGCCGCATCGCGCAGGAAAACCGCAAGACACTGATCATCGACCTGACGGGATCGGCCTGCCCGACCCGGCTGATGGCGCAATCGCAGTTCCTGCCCGGCATCACCGATCTTCTCGTCGGCGATGCCGCCTTCGGAGACATCATCCACGGCGACCGGCTTTCCGACGCCCATATCATCCCGCGCGGCAATGCCAATATCAGGCGCGCCATGCGCGGCATCGACCGTCTCGCGATGGTGGTCGATTCGCTGTCCGACGCCTATGACACGGTGATCGTGGAATGCGGGGCGGCCGAGGTGGAGGGCGTGCGCCGCCTGACGCGTGACCAGCAGATGGATATCATCCTCTCCCTTCCCGGCGCCGACGAGGACGAGGTGGTCGATCTGCTCACCGCCTTCGGCGATGCGGGCTACAGCGAGATCGTGCTGATGACGGGCGAGGCGAAGGAACCCCCCGGTCACCCGGGCCGCCGGGCCGCCTAATCGGCGGCGGTAGCGGATCCGGCAGGCTCCGCCCTGCCGAAGCGAAGGCGCTGCACGAAGGAATAGACCTGCGGGTTCTGCTTGATGAGCCGCTTGGTGGCGGCTTTGGCGCGGTGCAGGGTCGCCGCGGCCCTGCCGGCCAGCGTTACCGGCCAGAGAAGATCGTGCTGCGCCGTCTCGATCGGGCACCAGGAGCGTTTGTAGAGCTGGTCGCCGATGCCGAAATCGAAAAGCCGCACGCCTTCGCCGCACAGTTTCTCGATGGCGATATGGAACAGGAAGTCGCCGGGGCTGGCATCCGCCGCCACGCTGTCGTCGATCGAGCCGAACTGGCAGATCACGTGATCGCCCTTGCGCGAAAGGCCCGTTATGGCCGCGACATGCCCCTCGTGCTCGCCCTTGAGGCGTAGGGCGTGGAGCTGGAGGAGATGATTGCCGCCAGCCGCGGGGGCCGAGGCGAGGGCGCGGAAGAAGCTGCGCGTACGCTCCTCGCGGAAGACATCCGGCAGGCCCATCGCCTCGAATCGCGCCGCCTTCTGGCGGAAGAACAGGTCGAGCAGCGCGAGCGCGTCCTCGCCCGGCTCGGCGATGACATGGTCGTAGCCGCCTGTCGCGGCGAGGCGCCGCTCGGAGTTGCGCGCCCGCTTGCGGCGGCGCTTGGCGTTGATCTGCTCCAGTGTCCGTTCGAAGCTGTCGAACACCGCGAGCTGGAATGCCGCATTCTGGTTGATCACCGAGGGAAGGGCGGCGAAGGGGCTGGCGCGGCCGCGCCATTCCAGCGGCATCTTCTCGAGAAGCAGCAGGTCGCAGGTGCGGGCAAGCTGGCCGCGCATGTCCTCGAGGGCGCGCAGGAGCTGCCGGGGCGAGGAGGTCTCGCGGAATGCCTCGCTGTAAAGGCCGGTATTGATATTGCTGAAATCGGTGGCGATCATCCGGGCGGTGCGCAACGGCCCCTGGCGCACGACCTCCAGCGGCAGGATGAATTGCGTGCTTCCGCCGCGAAGGCCTTCGATGATCAATAAGTCATGGCCGTGGGTTTCCACCCAGGCCCGGCACCAGTCGTAGCTCTGGTGGAGGGAGAGGCCGTCTTCCGCTTCGAGCGCGCGCCACGCTGCCTCCAGCGGCTCCATGCGGTCGTGCAGGCGAAGCGTGAGCGGCAGGCCCGCATGCAGCACGTCGCCGGCTCCCTCCGCAAGGAGGGCCGCGGGTTCATGCCCGGACGCCTTGATCTGCAGTTGCATCGCCCTCGACCCTTGCCTTGGCCACGCGGCCGCATTGCCGCGCCTTGAGGCTACGCGCAAGGCGTGCGAAAAAGGTTTAAGCCCGCTCCGTGCCGGCGAAATCGGCGGGTGCGGTTATCGATTCCCTAATTCGGCGGGCCCTGCGGCCTATTCGTCGCGCGGCTTTGCCGGCTTTTCCATCCACTTGATGATGAGCATGGCGGGCAGGATCCACAAAAGCCCGGTTACGGCGAAATAGAGAAGGTGGATGTACCACGGCGACTGACCGAGCGTCGCCGAGGCGACGGTCGTCGCGACCAGGGCATAGAAGAGCACGAGGATGATGATCAGGATCGTGCCGATCAGTTTTCTGAGGCGAGGGGGCATTTTCGGTCTTTCAAAAACGGGGGCGGCGGGGCGCGACGGCATGCCGCAAAGGTTCGGGCCTTGTTTTGCACGGGCTGGTCGGGCAAATCAACGCTGGAACCAGTCCAGCCAATGCGCCCGCGCGGTTTTGCGCCGGCGCTTGCTTGAAAAATCCTAAGCGGCAGCCATGCTGCCGTTCAACAGGAGCCGACAGAATGAACGCCACGACCGTCAACGCCTATCGAAGCGGCCATGACAGCGACCGGATCGACCGCAACCGCCGCCAGGTGCGCCGCTGGCTCGCCGTCGTGCTGGTCGCGCTCGCCGTCCTCGTCCTCGTCGGTGGCGCGACGCGGCTGACCGGCTCGGGCCTTTCCATTACCGAATGGAAGCCGATCCACGGCGCCATCCCCCCGCTCACCGCTGCCGAATGGCAAGAGGAGTTCGAGCTCTACAAGCGCATTCCGCAATATGAGCAGATCAACAAGGGCATGACGGTCGACGAGTTCAAGTCGATCTTCTGGTGGGAATGGGCGCACCGGCTGATCGCGCGCTCCATCGGCTTCATCTTCGCCGTGCCGCTCGTCTTCTTCTGGTTCACGGGACGCATCGAGAAGCGGCTGCGCTGGCCGCTCGCCGGCCTTCTGGCGCTCGGCGGTTTCCAGGGCTTCATCGGCTGGTGGATGGTCTCCTCCGGCCTTGCCGAACGCGTCTCGGTCAGCCAGTACCGGCTGGCGACGCACCTCACCATCGCCTGTCTCATCTTCGCACTGACGATGTGGATCATGCGCGCGCTCGCGCCGCATAGCGAGGATGCGCCGCCGACCGCCGGTGCGCGCCGGATGGCCGGCATCATCGCCTGCATGGCGATCTTCCAGATCTATCTCGGCGCGCTCGTCGCCGGCCTTCATGCGGGCCTCACCTACAATACCTGGCCCTTGATGGACGGCGCGCTGGTGCCGGGCGGCCTCTTCGTGCAGCAGCCCTGGTGGATCAACCTCTTCGAAAACCCGAAGACCGTGCAGTTCGTCCACCGCCTCGGCGCCTATGTGCTCTTCGCGCTTACCCTGATCCATCTGGTCTCGTCGCTGCGCGCCGCACCGGAAACGACGCATGCGCGCCGTGCGCTTCTGCTGTTCGGCCTCGTCTGTCTGCAGGCGACGATCGGCATCCTCACGCTGGTCTGGCAGGTCCCGCTCGTATGGGCGCTCGCCCACCAGGGGGGCGCTCTGATCGTGCTCGGCTTCGCCATCGCGCATTGGCGCGGGTTCTATGGGGAATTTCCCCGCGAGATCGCGGACGACTGATCCCGCTCAGGCCTGCCCGAGAACGTTGCGGACGGCGGCGACGACGGCGAGTTCGTTGTCGCGCTCCTCTTCGCTGCCGTCCTCCTCATGCCATGCGGCCGACAGGCAGCCATAGGCGAAGGCGTAGCGCAGGATCGTGCGGACGTCGCGGCGGAGCGTTTCGCCGAAGGTCGCGGCCATTTCGGCGATCCGTTCCTCGTTTCGGGTAAGATCGAAGCGGTCGAGCGGATTGGAGAACATGTTGGCGACGTCGAGCGCCGCATCGCCGATCAGCCCCGCCGGATCGATGATCAGCCAGCCGCGTGGGCCGTGGACGATGTTTTCGTGGTGCAGGTCGCCATGCAGCGGCTTGATATCCCGCTGGTCGGCGATCAGCGCATCGGCAATAGCCGCGGCATCCACATAGGGACTTGCCAGGCTTTCCCTGCGGTCCTGCTCGGCCTTGGTGAACAGGCTTGCAAAATAGCGCGGCAGCGGCAGCAGGCTAGCGGGTGGTGGTGTCTGCGAAGGGTGGTGATATGCCCGCAGCACCTCGGCGGCGATACGGGTCGCATCGTCGTCGCCCTGGGTCTCGAGGTGATCACGCAGCGTCGTCTTGCCGGCATGCTCCATCAGCAACATGTCGTCCGAGCGGGCAAGGAGCCTCACACAGCCGATGCCATCCCGCCAGGCGAGGAAATCCGCGCCGCGCAGGCTGTCTTCCAGGACCTTCGGCTTCAGATGCTTGATGATCGCGCTCGTGCCGTCTGAAAGCGCCACTTCATAGACGCTTCCGGCAGCGGTGTCGGCAATAAGCCGGGCGCTTTCGATCCGCCATTCAGCGGGGAAGGACGGGTATCCGGCCTTCATCCCTTCAGCATCAGGTCCATGTTCTGGACGGCCGCACCCGATGCGCCCTTGCCGAGATTGTCGAGTAGGGCGACAAGGTTGACATGCGGCGCGCCGGCAGTGCCGAAGACGTAGAGTTTCATGCGGTCCGTATCGGCAAGCTCGACGGCGTCGACGCGGGGGAGCGCCGCGCTCTCCTTGAGGTCCACCACCTCGACGATGTCCTGCCCGGCATAGTGGTCGGCAAGCGCCTCATGGATCGAGCCCAGCGAGGCGTGGCCGTTGAGGTCGGCGAGGTAGAGCGGCACCTGCACGATCATGCCCTGCGCGAACTTGCCGACGGAGGGCGCGAAGAGCGGCGCGCGGGAAAGGAGGCCATGCACCTGCATTTCCGGCACGTGCTTGTGCTTGAGCGGCAGGCCGTAGAGGAAGTGCGGCGAGGCGACATGCTCGGGATGATCGGCATTCTCCATCTGTGCGATGAGCTGCTTGCCGCCGCCCGTATAGCCGGAGACCGCATTGACCGTGACCGGATAGTCCTCCGGCAGGATGCCGGCGAGGCGGAGCGGGCGGAGGAGGCCGATGGCGCCCGTCGGATAGCAGCCGGGATTGGCGACATAGCGGGCGCCGGCGATCTTCTTCGGCTGCTCGCGGTCCATCTCGGCAAAACCGTAGGCCCAGTCCGGATTGACGCGGTGCGCGGTCGAGGTGTCGATGATGCGCACCTGGTTGTTGCCGGAAACCATGGCCACGGCTTCCTTCGCCGCGTCATCCGGCAGGCAGAGGATCGCGACATCGGCGCTGTTCAGCAGGTCTTCGCGCAGCTGTGCATTGCGGCGCTCGGCCTCGGGAATGGAAAGCAGCTCGACATCACTGCGGCCGGCCATGCGCGTGCGGATCTGCAGGCCCGTCGTGCCGTGTTCGCCATCGATGAAGATCTTCGGTTTCATCTGCTGTCCATCCTGTCAGAGCCCTGCGCAATTCCAGCAAAAGCGTGTTGCGGAATTACGAACATAAGAAGTCGCGGCCGATATAACCCCTCGGCCTGTCGCATTCAATGCCGCGCCGTCAGCGGCGCTCCGCCAGATTCTCGGCATGCAGGCCCAGCATGTACATGGCGATGTTGGAGCCGGCGATGGCGGTGATATCGGCATGATCGTAGGCGGGGGCCACCTCGACCACATCCGAGCCGACGATGTTCAGGGCGCCGAGCTTGCGCAGGACCGAGAGGATGCGCGCGCTGGACGGGCCGCCGGAGACGGGCGTGCCGGTGCCGGGGGCGAAGGCCGGGTCGAGGCAGTCGATATCGAAGGTGAGATAGGTCGCCCGGTCGCCGACATGGCGGATGATCGTTTCGGCGATCTCGGCGGCGCTCATTTCCTCGACGTCGTAGCCATAGAGGATGCGGATGCCGCAATCCTCCGGCGCATGGGTGCGGATGCCGATCTGGATCGAGCTTTCGGCATCGATCAGCCCCTCGCGTACGGCGGTGCCGACGAAGGAGCCGTGGTCGATGCGGCCCTTCTCGTCCGCCCAGGTATCCTGGTGGGCGTCGAACTGCACGAGGGAGAGGGGGCCGTATTTTTCGGCATGGGCGCGCAGCAGCGGCAGCGTGATGAAATGGTCGCCGCCCAGCGTCAGCATGTAGGCGCCGGATTTCAGGATCTTCTTCGCCTCGCGCTCGATGGTGCCGGGCGTCTTCTGGTGGTTGCCGTAGTCGAGCAGGCAGTCGCCATAGTCGATGACCGCCATGTCCTCGAAGAGGTCGCGTTCGAACGGATATTGCGGATCGTTGTCCATGATCGCCGCGGCGCGGCGAATGGCCTGCGGCCCGAAGCGCGTGCCGGGACGGTTGGAGGTCGCGGCGTCGAAGGGAATGCCCCAGACGACGGCGTCCACGTCCTTCAGCACCTTCGTATAGCGGCGGCGCATGAAGGAGAGGATGCCCGCATGGGTCGGGTCCGAGGCGGCGCTCTTCAGCGTCTTGCCCGTGATGGCGTGGTCGATCGTCTTGTTGGCCATGAAAGTCCCTCCGAAGTCTGGCGGGACGTTCGCCAATCGGCGCCTTCAAGGCAAGAGGACTCTGTGGATTTTTGTGTCGCCGAAAACGGAAAGGCCGGGGCGAACCCCGGCCTTTCCTGAAGAACAAGTCTTCCGAGCGATCAACGCTTGGAGAACTGGAACGAACGGCGGGCCTTGGCCTTGCCGTACTTCTTGCGTTCGACGACGCGCGAGTCGCGGGTCAGGAAGCCGCCCTTCTTGAGGACCGAGCGCAGGCCCGGCTCGAAGTAGGTCAGCGCCTTGGAGATGCCGTGACGAACGGCACCGGCCTGGCCGGAAAGGCCGCCGCCGGCGACGGTCGCGTCGATGTCGAACTGGCCGTCACGGGCTGCTGCGACGATCGGCTGCTGCAGGATCATCTGCAGGACCGGGCGGGCGAAGTAGGCTTCGAACGACTTGCCGTTGATGGTGATCTTGCCGGAGCCCGGCTTGACCCATACACGGGCAACGGCGTCCTTGCGCTTGCCGGTTGCGTAGGAACGGCCCTGGGCGTCAACCTTCTTGACGTGAGCCGGGGCGGAAGCGGCCGGAGCTGCAGCGGCGACGCCGAGGTCCTTGAGCGAGGAGAGGTCGGCCATTATCAGGCGCTCCTTGTGTTCTTGCTGTTCAGCGCGGCGACGTCGAGAGCGACGGGCTGCTGTGCTTCATGCGGATGGTTGGAGCCGGCGTAGACGCGCAGGTTCTTCATCTGGCGACGGCCGAGCGGGCCGCGCGGAACCATGCGTTCGACAGCCTTCTCGAGGACGCGCTCCGGGAAGCGGCCTTCGATGATCTGGCGAGCCGTGCGCTCCTTGATGCCGCCCGGGTAACCGGTGTGCCAGTAGTACTTCTTGTCGGAGTACTTCTTGCCGGTGAAGACGACCTTGTCGGCGTTGATGACGATGACGTTGTCGCCGTCGTCGACGTGGGGAGTGAAGGTTGCCTTGTGCTTGCCGCGCAGGCGGTTAGCGATGAGGGTAGCGAGGCGACCGACAACGAGGCCTTCGGCGTCGATGAGGATCCACTTCTTCTCTACCTCGGCGGGCTTCTGTACGAAGGTTGCCATAGGAGTAGCTCTTTCTTTAGGGTCCCGAGGCCTTGTGGGCGACGGGCGTTTCTTGTTGCTTGGTTTGGCCCCTTGCGGATGCCAAAAATCGAACGCGGCCCGTGGGGACCGCGATCTGGGGCGGCTTATAAGCGAGAGCCGATGGGACGTCAAGGGACGCGATCCGGGCGACGTCAAAGATATGATAATGAAAACAATGGCTTATTAATGAGGTATATAAATACCACAAATTATCGCGGCGGAATCGAGTAGGTCGCGGTGGCGTGGGCCACCAGATCGTCGGCGTCCTCGTCGAAAATCGAGGCTTCCATGACCGCCAGCCGCTTGCCGAGCTTGAGAAGCCGGCAGGTGCAGGTGAGGGGGCCGGGCTTCGGCTTGCGCAGGAAGTTGATGTTGAGGCTGGTGGTGACCGCCAGCGCCACCGGGCCGATATGGGCGAGCACGGCGCAATAGGCGCCGACATCGGCGAGCGCGAAGAGCGTGGGGCCGGAGACGGTGCCGCCGGGGCGCAGATGCCGCTCGTTGGGCATGAGGCGCATGACGACCGAGCCGGGGGAGACATCCACCACCTCGAACACCTTGCCGTCCGTGTGAAGCTGCGGAAAATCGGTTTCGAGGAAGCGGTTCAGCGCCTCGGGGTCCATGACGGGCGTCAATTCCATGGCATTCTCTCCTGTCGCCTGCTTTGAAGACCGATTTTCCGGCCGCTGCAAGCCCTCTCAAAGTCTATGTACGCGCGCTTGAAACCGGCTGCCGCGCGGCGTAGGACCGGAGGCGGAAACATGAAGGAGGCGATCATGGCGGATGTGGTGTCGTTCAGGAAGGAGGAGCCGACGGGCCTGGTGCGCGTCGAACGCGCCGAGCCGATCCTTCGGATCACGCTCAACAATCCGCCCGCCAATGCCCTCTCCATCGCGGTCATGGAAGCGCTCGGCGAGGCGCTGGATGCCGTCGCCGCCGATGACGCCATCCGCGTCGTCGTGCTCGCCTCGACGGGCAAGGTCTTTTCCGCCGGTCACGACCTCAAGGAGATGACCGCCCACCGCGAGGATGCCGACGACGGCCGCGCCTTCTTCGAGAAGACCATGCGCATGGCGGCGGAGATCATGCTGAAGATCGCCGCGCTGCCACAGCCGGTCGTTGCCGAGATCGACGGGCTCGCCACGGCTGCCGGCTGCCAGCTCGTCGCGAGCTGCGATCTTGCCATCTGCACCGATACCTCCACCTTCTGCACGCCGGGCGTCAATATCGGCCTCTTCTGCTCGACACCCATGGTCGCCGTCACCCGCGCGGCACATCCCAAGCAGGCGATGGAAATGCTGCTGACCGGCGAGACGATCGACGCCTCCACCGCCAAGGATTTCGGCCTCGTCAACCGCATCGTGCCGCAGCAATATCTCCGCCAGGTCGTCGACAAATATGCTGCTGTCATCGCCGCAAAGTCGCCGCAGGCGCTGCGCATCGGCAAGGCCGCCTTCCGCGCGCAGGCCGGATTGCCGGTAGCGGAAGCGTACGATGTCGCGGTGGCGGCGATGGTCGACAACATGCTCGCGGATGACGCGAAGGAGGGCATCGGCGCCTTCCTCGGCAAGCGCATGCCGGAGTGGGACCGGAAGTAGCTAGGCCAGCTTCAGCACCAGCACGCCGCAGGCGATGACCGAGCCGGCGACGTAGCGCCAGATGCCGGCCTTCTCCTTGAGGATGAAGACCGAGATGAGGAGCGCGAAGAGGATGGCGGTCTCGCGAAGCGCCGCCACGGTCGCGACCGGCGCCCGGGTCATTGCCCAGAGGGCGAGGCCGTAGGAGGCGATGGAGCCGGCGCCGCCGAGGAGGCCGCGCGCCCAGTTGCGCCGCACATGGTTCCAGACCGGCCGGGTGCCTCGACGCAGGACTGCCCAGGCGAAGAGCAGCACCGGCGTCGGGAGCGACAGCCAGAGCGTATAGGAGACGGCGTTGCCCGAGACGCGCGCGCCTGCGCCGTCGACGAAGGTATAGCCGGCGATCACCACGGCATTGGCGAACGCATAGGCGATGGCGCGGCGGCTGCCGTGGCGTGCCTCGAGGGCAAGGGTGAGCACGCCCGCCGAGATGACGAGCACGCCGACCATCGCCATGGACGTCAGATGCTCGCCGAGGATCACGCCGCTGGTCATCGCGATCAGAAGGGGCGGCGTGCCGCGCATCAGCGGATAGACGAGGCCGATATCGCCGGTGCGGTAAGCGGCGGCCACGAGCTGGAAATAGGCGAATTGCAGGAATGTCGACGTCAGGATGAACGGCCAGGCCGCCGGCTGCGGCATCGGCACCAGCGGAAGGAAGGCAAGGCCGATCACCCCGCCGCCGAGCGAGACCATCGCGGCGTCGAGCGACTTGTCGGTGCCGGATTTGACGAGGGCATTCCAGGTCGCATGCAGGGCCGCGCCGAACAGCACGAGAAAGAGAACGTCTAGCGGCAATCGGGGACCTCGGAAGGGCAGGCGCGCGAAGGGGAGTGCGTCTTCATCTGCCCAAAAGAGGCGGTTTGCAACCGGCAATTTTCTGGAAGCCGCACGATCTGTCCCGAATCGGCACAGGGCCCGCGTGCGGGCGGGCAGGGGCACGGTCGCCTTCTTTAAGATTTCGGGCTAGAATGCGGCAGGGACGACGAATGACAGGCAGCCAGTGAGAGACGGTCGCGAACGCCGGAGGAGGCAGCGATGAACCATAATCACTATCCCGACAGCTATATTCGCCACATCCTGAAATCCGTGCACACCATCGCCGTGCTCGGCGCCTCGCCGAATGACGCGCGGCCGAGCCATGGCGTCATGGGCTTTCTGCTCGGCAAGGGATACCGCGTCATACCGGTCAATCCCGGTCACGCCGGCAAGACCATTCTCGGCCAACCCGTTTACGGGCATCTTGCCGACATTCCCGAGCCGATCGACATGGTGGACGTCTTCCGCGCCGCCAGCCAGTTCCAGGGGGTCGTCGACGAGGTGCTGGCCCTTCGCCCGCTGCCGTCGGTGATCTGGGGACAGTTCACCGTGCGCGACGATGCTGCCGCCGCCCGGGCGGAAGCGGCGGGCATCCGGGTCGTCATGGACCGCTGCCCGGTCACGGAATATCCGGTGCTGATGCTCAAGGCGTCCTGAGCGCTCATATTGACTTCACGTTGCGTTACCCCAATTCTCCGCGCAGAAACGGGAAAGCGCCATGAATCACGATTCCTATCCGGACTATTACATCGCCGACATCCTGCGCTCGACGAAGGTGATCGCGCTGGTCGGCGCTTCGCCCAATCCGGAGCGCCCGAGCTATAGGGTCATGGCCTTCCTGCTGCGCAAGGGCTATCGCGTCATTCCCGTCAATCCCGGCCAGGCCGGCAAGGAGATCCTCGGCCAGACCGTCGTCGCGCGCCTTGCCGACATAGCCGAGCCCGTCGACATGGTGGACGTCTTCCGCGCCGCCGATGCGCTCCCCTCGGTCGTCGGTGAGGTCCTGGCGCTCGCCCCGCTGCCGAAGGTCATCTGGGGACAGCTCTCCGTACGGCACGACGAGGCCGCCGCAAAGGCCGAGGCGGCGGGCGTCAAGATGGTCATGGATCGCTGCCCCGCGATCGAATATCCGCGCCTCGTCGCCTGACGTCACGCGACCGGCGGATCGTCGGAAAATCTTTCTTTGACCGGGCTTTAAGTCTCTGAAATAGTCGCCCCGACTTTAGCCAGGGAGGCCATTTCATGAGCAAGAACAAGCCCGGATTTTCCACGCTCGCCGTCCACGCCGGCGCCCAGCCGGACCCGACGACGGGCGCCCGCGCGACGCCGATCTACCAGACCACCAGCTTCGTCTTCAACGATACCGATCACGCCGCCTCGCTCTTCGGCCTGCAGGCCTTCGGCAACATCTATACCCGCATCATGAACCCGACGCAGGCCGTGCTCGAAGAGCGTGTCGCCGCGCTTGAAGGCGGCACGGCGGCGCTCGCCGTCGCCTCGGGCCATTCGGCCCAGCTCCTCGTCTTCCACACGATCATGCGCCCGGGCGAGAACTTCATCGCCGCCCGCCGGCTCTATGGCGGCTCGATC
>Ga0153917_1000377_pt1 | contig 31577 bp, 26 predicted proteins | sample TSFL001MetaG_FD_104695 | JGI IMG/M metagenome (GOLD analysis project Ga0153917, IMG submission 104695) | Attine ant fungus gardens microbial communities from Florida, USA - TSFL001 MetaG | ecosystem: Host-associated > Fungi > Mycelium > Unclassified | place: USA: Florida, Paynes Creek Historic... | reverse complement strand
TCCCCGCCGAACAGCGCGTCGGCGGGGAATTCGGCGCCGACCTGCGCGATGACGGCCCGCGCCTCCTCGATCGTGAGCGTCCAGCCGGGGACCGCGCCCGGGACCTCGTCGACGCGCCCCTCGTCGTAGTCGCGCAGGAGCACGAGCCCGGGCAGATACGTCGCGAGCACGTCCGCGACGCCGGAGACGAGCTCGTCGGAGGAGCGGCCGAGGATCGAGACGACCCGGCCGATCTCCTCGAGTCGCCGTTCGTTGAGCGCCGCTCCCTCGAGCACGTAGCGCTTGAGCACGTCGTTCGCCCAGCGGCGGAAGTCGATCGCTCGAGCAGAACGAGCGCGGTAGCCCACCGCGAGGATCACGTCCAGGCTGTAGAACGTCACGGGGCGATCCGCGGAGGCGATATGCAGAATCTGCATATTGCTCGTCCGATCGACCTCCTCGTCGCGGAAGACGTTGCGGATGTGGCGTGAGACGCCCGACTGATCCACTCCGAAGATCTTCTCGATCTGCGCCTGGGAGGCCCAGACGGTCTCGCCGTCCGTGCGCACCTCCATCGAGACTCGACCGTCGCTGGACTCGAAAAGCTCTACCGCCGTCTCCATGAAGTCATTCCAGCGCACACCACCGACATCGCATCGTTTCCCAGGAGAGATCCGCGACCGTTTGCCGCCTACCGCTCCTCGAGCGCCCGGACGGCGCGGCGGAGTCGGCGGCGGAGGCCGTGGAGCGCTCGAGCGCGCCGCTGCTCGGCTGCCCGGGCACGGGCGAGCGCGGCGTCGAGGATCACGAGGTCCTCCCCCTCGCGGGCCGCCTCGTCGCGCGCATCCTGGACCCGTTGGGCGACGAGTGCCGCATCGCGGTGCCGACCGAGCCGGCGCTGGATGCGGTGGGCGGCGCGGCCTGCCTTCCGCAGGGCGCGATCCGGCGAGGCGCCCGGATCGGCGGCCGCCTCGGCGTCGAGCAGGGCGGCGATCGCGCCGTCGAGCCGTCGAGCCCGCTTGCGGATGGCGTGCCGCGACTCGAGCGAGCCGTCCATGCGCCGGGCCCGGCGGAGCACGCGGCGGGCCTCGCGCTCGATCGCCTCCCGGAGCGCGGCCGCAGGCTCCCCCGCATCCGGCGAGAACGGCGGGCGCTCCGCGAAGGCGTGCAGCGCGCGGTGGAGGGCGCCGAGGCGATCGGGGTCGGCGCCGGCGACGCGTCGCGCGTGCGCCTCGAGGGCGGCTTCCCGTTCGGCCTCCACCAGGCGGCGGAGCGACCGCGAGGCATCGACGCCGGCTCGGGCATCGACGTCGGCGCCGGCTTCCCCGCCGGCATCCGCGTCGGTCTCGTCGGCGACATCGGCGGCGATGTCGGCGAGCGCCTCCTCGAGCAGCGCGTCCAGCGCGGCCGCAGCGACCTCGTGATCGCGCACCGCCCCGAGGGAAGCGCCCCAGTCGTCGAGCCGCGAGCGCAGCTCGTCGACGGCGTCCGCGTCGAACCGGCGGCGGAAGACGGCCAGCGCGCTGCGCAGCCCCCGAACGGCCGACCGGTGCCGGTGCACCCCGTCGGGCTCGTTCGCGAGCGCGGCCGGCTCGGTCTCGTCGAACCGGAGGACGAGCTCGCGCAGGATGCGGGCGAGGGCGTCGCCCGCGGTCGGATGCCGTGCGTCGGTCACGCGTCGATCATTCGCCCCGCGCATGCGCGGAGGCCGAGCGACGCGCCGGGATCGGACGGCGTGGGACGCGTCGCCGCCGTGCGCGGACATCGGAGCACGGCGAGATGCCCGAGCTCGGCCCGGGCTACTTACGCAGCAGCCAGAAGTCGACACCGACCTCGATCCACGCCTCGTCGGAGGGAGGCCGCGGCGCGAAGACCAGCTTCTCTTGGGGCGTCTCGATCATCAGCGACGTTCCAGGCGCGCACGTCATCATCGCCGCCGATTCGAAGAGCAGGCAGTTCATGCCCCTCGACCGCACTGCGTAGTACGGGACCCCGTCGTCGTCCGTATAGAGCCACCGCACGCTCGACGGATCCGCCTGCTCCGCCACGACCGTCGCCAGCTCGCCGGTCAGCGCGTCGCGCTCGTCCTGCGGCCGGTCGAACGCCGTGTAGCCGGCGCTCCCCGCGCATCCCGTCAGCCCGCCGACCGTCGCGACCGCGATCGCGACGAGCGCCGCGGCGGCGCCGAACACCCTGATCTTTCCCGGTTCCCCACCCATCCATCGACCCTAGGCGAACGGCCCGAGCACGGCACGCCCCGGATGCGCACGGCCCGCCCGCCCGGAGCGGCGCGGCCGCCGCGTCCAGCGCAGTCCGCACCGCAATCCGCCCGCACCGCACCGCCGCTACACCGCCGACGTGCCCCACGCCTCCGGCCCGCTCGACCCCGCCGGGTACTCCTCGAGCCGCACGTCGCCCCTCGCCCACGCGTCGCGGACGGGTTGGATGATGCGCCAGCACTCCTCGGCCGAGTCGGCGCGCACCGACAGCGTCGCGTCCTGGTCGAGGATCTCGCTGAGTACCTCCGTGTAGGCGCGCGAGCGGCCGACGCCGAGGTCGTAGGCGAGGGCGTCGCGGCGCAGCACGAACGGATCGTCGCCGCCGTTCACGTTGAGCTCGAGCGACATGGCGTCCGGCCCGAGCGAGAACCGCAGCACGCCGCCGTCGGGGATCTCGCCCGAGAACCCCTCGGGCAGGTGCCGGACGGGCCGGAGCACGACGACGATCTCGGCGCGCTTCTCGCCGAGCGCCTTGCCCGAGCGCAGCGTGAAGGGCACGCCCTGCCAGCGGGAGGTGCGTACCTCGCAGACGACCTCGGCGAGCGTCTCCGTCTCGCGGGAAGGGTCGACGCCGGGCTCGTCGACGTAGGCGGGCAGCTCGCGGTCGCCGATCGCGCCGGCCGTGTAGCGGGCGCGCCGGGAGTGCCGCACGGGGTCGTCGTCGAGGATCCGGGTGGCTCGCAGGGCGGCCGCCTTCGCGTCGCGCAGGTCGCGCTCGCCGAGCGTGGCGGGCGGCTCCATGGCGAGCACGGCGAGCACCTGCAGCAGGTGGCTCTGCAGCATGTCGATCATGGCGCCGGCGCGGTCGTAGTAGCGGGCGCGGTTCTCGAGCACGAGCGTCTCGTCGAAGCGCACGAGCACGGACTCGACGTGCTCGGCGCACCAGAGCGGCTCGACGGCGCGGTTGGCGAAGCGCACGCCGATGACGTTGAGCAGCGTGGAGCGGCCCAGGAAGTGGTCGACGCGGAAGATCCGCTCCTCGGGCACGAGCCGCAACAGCGTCTCGTTGAGCTGGCGCGCGCTCTCCTCATCCTCGCCGAAGGGCTTCTCGAGCGCGAGCGCCGTGTCGCGCGGCAGCTCCATGCCCTGCATCGCCTCGCAGGCCGCGGCCGCCACGGCGGGCGGAACGGCGAAGTACACGACGAGCGGCCCGTCGATCGGCTCGAGCAGGCGGCGCAGGTCCCCCGCATCCGTGATGTCGGCCTGCGCGTAGGTCGTGCCGGCGACGCGGTCGAGCACGTCCTGGGCGTCCGCAGCCGCGAAGGCGCGGCGCACGGTCTCGCGCCATTGTTCGTCGGACCACGCCTCGGATCCGGCGCCCAGCAGCGCCAGTTCGCGGGACGGCTCGCGCTGCAGCAGCTGCGCGAGGGCGGGAAGGAGCAGGCGGGAGGCGAGATCGCCCGACGCCCCCAGAATGAGCAAGGTCGTCCTCTGCATGCCCGCCACGGTAGTTCGGCCGAGTCACACCTCAACCCCCTCGCGCGAGCGCGACCCTGCGTGTAAAGGTGGGCCCGTGTCCGTCCCGATCGAAGACCACGCCCTGCTCAGCAACTGCCGTACGGCGGCGCTCGTCTCCCGGGCCGGGAGCATCGACTGGCTGTGCCTGCCCCGCCTCGACTCCGCCTCGGTGTTCGCGGCGCTCCTCGGCGACGAGGACCACGGATGCTGGAGCCTTCGCCCGAGCGACGACGGCGCGACCTCGAGCCGCCGCTACGATCGCGACACCTTCATCCTCGTCACCCGCTGGGAGACGGCCGGCGGCGTCGCCGAGGTGCACGACTTCATGCCCATGGGTCCCGAGCCGCACGCCGACGTCGACCGCATCGACGTCGTGCGCCGGATCGTCGGCGTGAGCGGCCGGGTCGACTTCGCCCACGACCTGCGCGTGCGCTTCGACTACGCCCGCGCGATGCCGTGGATCCGGCAGACCGGCGACGACGACGCTCCCGAGCTCCTCGCGATGGCGGGGCCGGATGCCGTCGTCCTGCGCGGCGGCCGGCTCTCCGCCGACGACCACGTGCACCGCGGCGCCGTCTCGGCGTCGGCCGGCGAGACGGTCGACCTGACGCTCACCTGGTTCCCCTCGCACCTGCCCGTGCCCGCGCCGCTGGAGGTCGATCGGGCGCTCGAGCAGACGCGCGACTGGTGGCAGACCTGGGCCGACCGCATCGAGCACGAGGGCCCGCACCACGAGATCGTCGTGCGCTCGCTGCTGACGCTGCGCGCCCTGACCAATCACGAGACGGGCGGCATCGCGGCGGCCGCGACCACCTCGCTCCCGGAGGACTTCGGCGGCGAGCGCAACTGGGACTACCGGTTCGTGTGGCTGCGGGACGCGGCGCTCACGCTCGAGGCGCTGCTCGACCACGGGTTCACGGCGGTCGCCCTGGACTGGCGCGAATGGCTGCTGCGCGCGGTGGCCGGAGACCCGGCCGATCTGCAGATCATGTACGGGCTCGCCGGCGAGCGCGACCTCGCCGAGCGCCCGATGCCGAGCCTGCCCGGCTACGCGGGGTCGAGCCCCGTGCGCGTCGGCAACGGCGCCGCGTCGCAGTACCAGGCCGACGTGGTCGGCGAGGTGCTCGTGACCCTGTCGGCGGGGCGTCAGGCGGGCATCACCGAGTCGGCGTTCTCCTGGCCGCTCGAGCAGCACCTCGTCGACTACGCCGCCGAGCAGCTGGAACGACCCGATCAGGGGCTGTGGGAGATCCGCGGCGAGCCGCAGCTGTTCACCCACTCGCGGGTCATGGTGTGGGCCGCGTTCGACCGGGCGGTGCGGGCCGTCGAGGAGTACGGCCTCCCCGGCCCCGTCGAACGCTGGCGGGAGCTGCGCGAGCGGATGCGCGGCGAGATCGACGCGCGGGGCGTGTCCGCCGATGGCCACTTCACGCAGTACTACGGCACCGACGAGGTCGACGCGTCCCTGCTGCTGCTCCCCCAGGTCGGCTACTGCCCGCCGGACGATCCGCGCATGCTGGCGACGGTGGCCCGGATCGAGCGCGACCTCATGCACGACGGCCTGCTGCACCGGTACCGGACGTCGACCGGCGTCGACGGGCTGTCCGGCCGCGAGCACCCGTTCCTGGCCTGCTCGTTCTGGCTCGTCGAACAGTACGCGTTCACGGGGCGCCTGCACGAGGCGCGGCAGCTCATGACGCGGCTGTGCGCGCTCGCCAACGACGTCGGCATGCTCTCGGAGGAGTACGACGTGCAGGGGAGGCGGCAGGCGGGGAACACGCCGCAGGCGTTCTCCCACCTCGCCCTCGTGCGGGCCGCCGACGCGCTCGTGCGCGCCCGCCACAAGTCGCGCTGACCCGCGGCATCCATCGCCCCGGCCAACCGCCCGGCCCCTCCTCCGCTCGCAGGGCGTACGGGCCGCGGCATAGGCTGGCCGGACCGACGACGAGGAGGTCGACATGGGCGTGACGGGCATCGGCGGGCTGTTCTTCCGGAGCCGTGATCCGGAGGCGCGGGCGGCGTGGTATCGCGAGCACCTCGGCATCGAGGCAGGGCACGACGGCGTCTGGCGGCAAGATGCCGGCATGACGGTGTTCGCCCCGTTCCCGGCCGATTCCGACTACTTCCCCGCCGATCAGCCGTTCATGCTCAATCTGAGGGTCGAGGAGCTGGGCGCCCTCGCCGTGCGCCTGGAGGCGGCCGGGATCGCCGTCGAGCGCCGCCCGGAGTGGACGGCGACCGAGTACGGCAGCTTCGTCCGCCTCCACGATCCCGAGGGCCTGCCGATCGAGCTGTGGGAGCCGCCGGCCTGACGGCCGCGCGCTCAGACCCGGTGCAGGCGGGCGACGACGAAGCGGCCCGCGACCGTCGACGGGCCGCCGGATGCGAGCATCGTCGCGTCGAGGCGGTCGCGCGTGCGGCCGTCGACCGAGCAGCCGTCGGCGAGCGCGACGAGCACGACCACGTCGGCGTCGCCCGCGTCGAGCACCGAGGCCTCGGCGCCGGCCGCCGCCGTGACGATCCGCACCTCGGAGGTCCACGCGTCACGACGGGTCATGACGTTGAGGTCGAGGAAGCCCTCCTCGCTCGGCGTGGCGACGACCTCGGCCTCGCCGTCGAACACGACGATCCCCTCCGGGTGCAGGAGCTCTTCGCGACCGTCGATGGTCAGCGCGACGTCGCCCGGTCCGAGCGCGACCTGTTCGCGCCGCACACCGGGGTACGCGCTGTAGGGCTGCGTCCCGGTGATCTCGGCGATGCTGATGCGCCAGGTCCAGTGGCCCGCGGCGTCGGCGTCGTCGAAGAGGTTCCGGGTCACGCCGCGCCCGTTCCGCCACGGCTGCGGGTCGATCGCCGCGTAGTCGACGAAGACGGAGGTGCTCATGTCGGGTCGCTCCTTGCTCGGGACCTGGTGGCCTCGCCGCATCGTCGAGGCCCGGCCGGCGCGCCGAGCGCCTCGCCGCGGCGCGCTCCCGAGGCTATCCGTCGCCGCCTGCCTCGGAACGCCGCGGCCGCGACGGCCGTCCGGCCCGCCGGAGCGCTGACCGGCCCGCACCCCGCTCGCCGCGCGTCCGCCTCTCGGGTCGCACGCGCGGGCGGACGCCGTCACCAGCGACGGCTGACCGTCGCCTTGCCCCCGGTCACGAGGCTCGCGGGCGGCACGTCGTCGGCGACGACGGCGCCCGCCGCGACCACGGCGTCCCGGCCGATGGTCACGCCGGGCAGGATCGTGGCTCCCGCGCCGATCCACACGTTCTCGGCCACGTCGATCGGCCCGCCCGTGAGGTGCAACCTCCGATCGCCCGGATCCACGGGGTGGCCGACCGTGATGAACGTCGCCCTCGGGCCGACCATGACGCCCTCGGCGAGCCGGATGCCGGCGTAGTCGAGGAAGGTGCAGTTCTGGTTGATGAACACGCGCTCGGCCAGGTCGAGCCGGAGCCCGTGGTCGGTGAAGAACGGCGGGTAGATCGTGACGCGGGGCGGCAGCGGCCGGCCGAGGATCAGCCGGAGGAGCTCGGCCCTTCCCGTCTCGTCGTCGAAGGGCAGCACGTTGAGGCGCGACGTGAGCTCGGTCGCGCGGAGCACTCGCTCCGACATGGCCGTGAACTCGTCGCTGCGGATGCGCATGAGGTGTTCGCTGGGCATGGTTCCTCCCTCAGCGCTCCTGGTGCGCGTCCACGCGGGTGTCGAGGGCGAGCTCCTCGGCGTCCATGGCGACGATGAGCTCGCGCTTGACCTCCTCGTTCAGGGCGCCTGCGTCGCGCTCCTGGATGAGCACGTCGCGTCGCACCTGCAGCCAGCCCTTCGAGAGGTCGACGAGCTCCTCGCGCGAGGGGCGCGGGCGCTGCTCGTCGGCGCGGGACTGCTCGGCATCCTTCTCGATGCGCGTCATGCGCCCGGCGAAGCGGTCGAACCGTTCGAGGGAGCCGGATCCGTGCTCGGCCTCCCACTCGGCTCGTCTGCCGGCGAGGTACGCCTTGCCCGCCTCCCGCGTTCGGGCGCGCACCTGCGCGAGCTGCCGCGCGTCCTCCTCGGCGTCGTCGTCGCCGGCGATGTCGAGGCGGCCGATGAGCAGCGGCAGCGTGAGCCCCTGCAGCAGCAGGGTGCCGACCGTCACCACGAACGCGACGACGACGATCGCGTGCGAGGCGGCCTGGTCGAGCCCGGCGAGGTCGCTGGCGGCGAGCGCGGTGGCGAGCGTGACCACGCCTCGCATGCCGGCCCAGGAGACGACGGCGTTGTCGCGCCAGGAGAGTCGGGGCTCGAGGATGCGGGTGCGCAGCACCTCGTCGGTCGTGGGGGCGCGACCGGGTGCGCCCCGCCGTCGATGCGCGCGCTGGACGCGCTCGACTCGGTCCTGCACGCGGCCGGCGGCGACGGCGCGCTCCCATCGGCGGATGCGGATGCGCTGCCACAGCTGTCCCCACGCCGATGCGGGGTAGACGAACAGGGGCCGCACCACGAGCACGACGCCGAGCACGGCAGCGGAGAGCGCGAGCACCCCGCCGCCGCCCTCGCCGAGGTCGGCGAGCACGCGCGGGAGTTGCAGGCCGATGTAGGCGAAGACGAACGACTCGAGGAGGAAGTCGGCGGAGAGCCACAGCGGCGCCTCCTGCTGCCGGGTCGCGTAGCTCGTGCGCGGGGCGTTGTAGCCGACGACGAGGCCCATGGCGACCACGCCGAGCACGCCGGAGCCGCCGAGGTGCTCGGTGATGCCGTACACGCCGAAGGGGGCGAGCAGGCCGAAGGTGCCGTTCACGACGGGGTCGGAGATGCGCATGCGCAGCAGGTGCAGGCCGGCGCCGGCGACGACGCCGACCCCCACGCCGACGCCCACGGCGAGCGCGAACTGCCACAGGCCGTCGGCGAAGGCGAGAGTGGCGCCCGCCACGATGGCGGCGAACACGCGGTAGAGCGTGAGGGAGGTGGCGTCGTTGATGAGGCTCTCCCCCGACAGCACCGTCATGACGCGGCGGGGCAGGCCGAGCCGGCGACCGATCGCCGCGGCGGAGACGGCATCCGGCGGGGCGACGATCGCGCCGAGCAGCAGCGCGCCCGGGAGCGTGAGCGAGGGCATGAGCAGCCAGGCGACGAGGCCGACGGCGACGGTCGTGACGACGACGAGACCCAGGCCGAGCCGGCGGATCTGCGGCAGGCTGCGCGTGAAGCCGACGAAGGAGACGTCGAGCGATGCCGAGTAGAGCAGCGGCGGCAGCACGAGGTTGAGCAGCAGGTGCCCGTCGACGCGCAGGTCGGGCACGAACGGAACGAATGAGACCGCGAGCGCCGCGGTCGTCACGAGCAGCGGGGCCGGCCAGCCCCGCCATCGGGCAACGGCGGCGACGAGCACCGCGCCGACGAGCACGTAGAAGATCTCGGCGTCCATGCCGGACAGGGTAGCGGCGCGGGTCCACGGCTTCGGGAGGCGGTGGAGCGCGCCCACGGAAGCGGGGCGCCTTGCCCATCGTCTCATCCGCCGCACTGGGCATGCGCGTCGCGCCGGCCGCCGAGGGCGAACGGCATGGGCGAGGCTCAGGCCGTCGGCGCGACGAGCTCCCCGTAGCCCGACTCGAACGTCGGATGCCGCAGCTCGCCCAGGAACGCGAGCAGGCGCGCGCCGTCGAGCACCGTTCCGCTCGGCTCCTCGGGGAGGATGCGCGGCGGGGGCGCGACGCCGAGGCGCCGCGCGATGAAGGCGACCACCTCGCCGAGGCTCGCGGGCGACCGGTCGACGGCGTGCAGGACGGCGGGCGGCGCGAGCGGCGCGGTCGCCGCGAGCATCGCCTCCAGCACGCGCACGAGGTCGGTCTCGTGGATGCGGTTGGTGCGCCGCGCGTACTGCACGGGCTCGCCCGCGAGCACCTTGCGGACGAGCATCCCGCGTCCGGGTCCGTAGATGCCGGCCGGACGGACGACGTGCGCGCCGAGACGCTCGACGGCGATCCGCTCGCCCTCCAGGAGCGCCCTCGCGCGAGGGCTCGCCGGCGCGGGCGCGTCGTCCTCCGTGATCGGGATTCCGTCGGCGCGGCCCTCGAAGACGCGCGTCGACGAGACGAGGACGACGCGCTCCGGCGGCGTCGGCAGCGCGTCGGCGAGGTGCTCGAGCGCGACGGCGTAGTCGCTGCGCCCGCCGGCCGAGGCTCCTCCCGGGGTGAGCGTCACGACCATCGCGTCGACCTCGGGCAGCGGCGCGCGGATCGGCTCGCGCAGGTCGACGGCGAGGGCGCGGAACGACCCGGGCAGCGCGGAGACGTCGCGGCGCAGGGCGACGACCTCGCCCCCGGCATCCACGAGACCCGAGCCGAGCCGCGTGCCCACCTTCCCGCAGCCGACGAGCAGGGTGCGGCGCGGAACGGCCCGCGGGGAGTCCGTCGTGAGGTCCATGGTCGTGTCCTCGTCTCATGGGTCGGATCGTGACGATGCACGGGTTTCGCCTCTTCGCACGGCGCATGAGCAGGCGAAGCCCATGTGTCTCGGCCGAGCCGGGCAGCGCCCGGCCGCTCGGCCGGGCTACTCCCCCAGCCCCACCTTGAGCTTGGCCCAGGAGCGGCCGCGGGTGTCCTTGAGGATGTCGTACTCGACGTCCACGTGCGGCTCGATGGCGCTGTACTTGTCGTTCGGGGCGCCGATGACGAGCTGGAAGCCGAGGCCGCGCCAGGCGCCGATCGCGCGCTTGGTGAAGTGCGCGTCGGCCTTGATGAGCGCCTCGTCCATGAACACGGGCGCGTAGCGGGGACGCTCGGCTCCCGCGTCGCCGAGCTGGTAGCGCAGGGCCGCGCCCACGATGAACGCGATCAGCTCCTGCGACTCGCCGCCCGACTTCTCGCCGATGTGGTCGTACAGCGCGATGTGCTGCTTCGTGACGGCGTCGACGCGCTCAGCGCTCACCCGCACGTGGTTGCGCACGTCGACGAGGTCGCCGAAGTCGGGCGCCGTGCGCCGCATCCGGCCGATCAGCTTCGTCATGCGGCGGTACGCCTGCTCGCGCTCCTCGTCGCCGGATGCGGTGTCGATGAGCGCCCGCACCTCGCGCAGCTCCCGCCGGAACCGCCGACGCGCCTCCGACTGGTTCTCCCGCGTCGTGATCTGCAGGCGATGGCCGTCGTCGTAGAACGGGAGGTCCTGCATGATGCGGTTGATCGGCTCGATGCGCTCGCGGATCTCCCGCAGCGAGCGGCTGAGCGTCGAGTCGAGGTTCGCGAGGTCGTTGCCGGAGAGCTTCAGCAGGCTGTCGCGCCACTCCGCCTCGAGCTCGTGCAGCCCGCTCGTCTCGAGCGCGACGAGGATGCGCTCGAAGTCGGCCGCCGACTCGTCGGGGTCGGGCAGCAGGTTCGGGTTCGGCCAGCGGTCCAGGAAGGACGACATGACGCGGCGCAGGCTCTCCCGCTGGTCGGCCAGAGACGAGACGGCGGCGCGCCGGTCGTCGGCGAGCCGCTGCGCGGCCGTCGTGAGCGCGGCCTCGAAGCCGGCGAGCGCTTCGGAGGGGCCCGCCGGCTCGGCCTGCGTCGGCGGGGCGAAGCGCGCGTCGAGGAACGACTCCTGCGCGGCGGTGAGCACCCGCCCGGCGCCATCGGCCGCGTCGACCGTGCGCTGGTCGCGGTCGACCTCGTCGGTCACGGCGGCCCACCGGGTCTCGACCTGCTCGCGCTCGACGGTGGCGCGGGCGATCCGCGCCTGCAGCTTCGCGACCTTCGCCTTCGCCTCGGCGATCTGCGCGTGCAGGCGGGCGATGCCCGGATCGTCGGCGGAGACCTCGTCGCGGATCGCCGCCCATCGGTCGCGCTCGGCCGTCGCCGCATCCACGTCGACCTGTTCCCAGGCGAGGTCGCGGATGCGGGCGCAGGCGGCGAGTCGCGCGTCGACGGCGTCGAGCGCGGCGCCCGCGTCGTCGGCCGCGGCGGTGGCTCGGGCGAGTCGTCGCCGCGCCTCGTCGACGCGGGCGGCGAGGTCTCCCAGCCGTCGCTCGTTCGAGAAGCCGAGCACGTTCTCGCGGCCGTGCCCGCCGTGCGCTCCCCGGGCGCCCTGGGACATCTGGCCCGTGACGGCGAGCGCCATGCGGTGGTGGGAGAGCTCCTCGGGCGAGTCGACGCAGACGAACCCGAACCGGTCGTCCAGGTGCTCCTGCAGCCACCCGGTGAAGGGGGTGGCCCGGTACTCGAGGCGACCCGGCAGCGTGCGCTCGTCGCGGGAGTCGGAGACGTCGAGCCCCGTGCGCACCCCCTCGTAGCGCAGCCGGGCGGGCGTGCGCACGGCGTCGATCGCGCTGCGGAAGCGGTCGAGGCGCGCCTCGTCGATGAGCAGGGTCGTGGCGAAGCCGCCGAGAGCGAGCCCGACGGCCTCGCGCCACGGCTCGAACTCGGCGCGCACCTCGATGAGCTCGCCCACGAAGAGCAGCTCGTCGGGCTGGAGGCCGGCCGCGCCCGCGAGCAGCTCGCGCGCCTCGTGCAGCGCGCGGGGGATGTTGTCGCGGCGGCCGGAGGCGCCGCGCAGCTCGCCCTCGAGGTCGGCGAGATGCTTGGCGGCGGCCTTGCGCGCGGCGACGCCCTCGACGTAGGCGTCGCGGGCGGCGGCCTTGGCGCCGTCGTCGGCCAGCGCCTCGCGAACGCGCGCGCCGAGGGCGTCGAACCGCTCCCGGGTCGACGCGTCGGCGTCGAGCACGCGGAGGTCGGCGTCGAGACGCTCGCGGGCGCGGCGCACCTCGGCGAGGCGGCGCTCGGCGTCACGCAGCTCGCGCTGCGCGGTCTCCAGCCGGTCGCCGCCCGAGGCGCGAAGCACGTCGGCGAGGCCGTCGCGCTCGGCCTCCGCCGCGTCGAGCGCGGCGCGCTGCTCGCGCAGGGAGGCGTCGGCGGCGCGCTTGCGGTCGCGCAGCTCGCTCTCGACGTCCCGGAGGAGGCCGAGCCGCCGGTTGGCGCGCCACAGGGACGCGAGCGAGGCCGGGTCGGCGAGGTCGCCGAGCTCGTCGATGACGCGCACGAGCTCGGCGGCGGCGTCGATCCGGCCGCGCGCGCCGCGGATGGGCTCGAGCGCGGCGACCTGCTGCCTGGCCGTGAGCATGCGGGTGCGGGTGCCCTCGAGGCCGTCGAAGTGCGCGACCACGGCATCCGCCGTCGCCATCGTCTCGGGCTCCTCGAGCACGAGCCGCTTGTAGAGGTCGTCGACGGTGGTGATCTGCTGGCCGGCCTGGATGCGAGCGAGCAGGCTCATCGCCTTCGAGCCCGCGCCGGCGGCGCCGATGCCGAGCACGGCGTGCAGTCGGGCGGAGAACTCGCGATCGGTGGCGACGGGCTCGAGGCCGGCGGCCCTGAGCGAGGCGTCGGAGAGACGGCGCGCGGCGGCCGTCTCGAGGGAGGCGAGGTCGAACGGGCCGTCGACGGTGGCGCGCACGCGCACCGTCTCCTCGAGCAGTCGCGCGCCGGCCGGGATGTACCAGGCGCGCACGGCCGTGAACCGGGAGCCGTCGTGGTCGAGCCAGGTCATGGCGACGGCCGTCCACGTGTCGCATCCGTCGCCGCGGAGCACGCGCACCTTGGTGCCCTCCTCGGTGCGCGACTCGTCGAGCTTGCCGCGGCCGTAGGAGAGGATGTTGCGCTGGTCGTCGCCGCGCGGACGGCCCGTCACTCCCCCGTTCGAGGCGCCGTTGAACGGCGTCGTGTGGGGCATCATGAGCGCGATGTAGGCGTCCATCAGGGTCGACTTGCCGGAGCCGGAGCCGCCGCACAGGAGGGTCGCCGCGGGCGAGAAGCGCACCCGGTGGGCGCCGTCGTAGCCGCCCCAGTTGACGAGCTGGAGATCCTCGGCGAGCCACTGCTGCCCGCGCGAGGCGGCGGGGATGAGGCCGAAGAGCGTGTCGAGCATCGTCACGGGGCGAGTTCCTCCTGGTCGTCGGCGAGGGCTTGGTCGTTGGAATCGTCGGCGGGGTCGACGGGCTCGGCCCGGCCATCGGCGTCAGCGTCGTCGTCGAGGGGCTCGGCGCCGTCGGCGACGGCCTCCCCGGCATCCGCTCGTTCCGCCTGCGCGCGGAGCCAGTCGCGCAGCTCGCGCAGCTTCTCGGCGCTCAGCACGATCTCGACGAGCGGGCTGATGCGGTAGCGGCCGGCGGACTCCTCCTCCACGACGCCCTCGGTGACGAGCCGCTCGAGCGCCTTGCGGATCGCCTTCTGCCGGCGCGCGGTGTCGCCGTCGGCATCCGCGAAGTAGCTGAGCACCGTCTGCTCGACCTCTTCGACGTCGATGCGCGCGGCGGGCTCCCCGGCGGAGGACTCGCGCTGGTAGACGGTGCGCAGATGCACGAGCACGAGCGTCTCGGCGCGCGAGTAGGCGGACTCGCGCAGCAGCACGGGCACGTCGAGCTCGTCGGAGCGCACCTGCTGCTTGTAGGCGATGCCCCGGTCGTGGTCGATCACGAGGCGCACGAAGAGGTCGCCGAGGCGCGACTCGATCGTCTGCTGATGGTCGAGGAGCACGGTCCAGTCGTCCCGGCTGCGCTCCCGGAGCAGCACGCGGCGCTGCAGCAGGTGCACGAGCACGCGGCGCACCCGGGCGTCGAGCACGCCGCGGTCGCCCGGGAAGAGCTCGTCCGGGTCGTCCTCCATCGCCACGGGCTGGATGAAGGGAGCGGCGTGCGCATCCTCGACGTTCGCCTCGTCGCCGGGGGTCTCGCCGGCCGCCGTCTCGACGGTGATCGTCTCGTTCGTCATCGGCTCGCTTCCGCCCTCTGCATCGTCTCGTCCGTCCTTCGCCCATTCGTACCCGCGACCACCGACATCCGCGCGCGGAGCACGAAGCGCTCGAGCGCGCGCTCACGCATCGTCGCCGTCCCCGAGCCTCACCGCGCTCGCGGTCACGGATCCGAACGCGAATCGGCGGGTCGTGCCGTCCGGGCGCAGCGCCTCGACGATCGAGATCTCCTCGCCCTCGCGCATGCCGTTGCGGTGGGCGATCTCGAGGAGTCCGACGAGGTCCACGGGCCGGCGGGTGTCCTCGGCGGCGGCCTGGAACGCGTCGCCGAGGTCGAACTCGTCGCCGAGGCCGGCGACGTAGGCCTCGAGCTCGACGTACCGGGGCCCGCCCCACGCTCGCGTGTCGGCGTCGAGGAACTGGGCGTCGCGCTCGCCGGATGCCGGCAGCGGCGCGGGCGCGCCGACGGGCCGCAGGTCGTGCACCGTCCGGCGCAGGCGGCCGATGTCGGCGACCGGCAGGCCGCGCAGCGGCAGGTCGCGGTCGTCGGCGCCCGCCCGCTGGTCGAGGGGCGAGTCCCGCATCCACGTCTGGAGCCCGGACATGACCTCGCGCAGCAGGTCGTCGACCTGCCGGTCGCGGACCGGGTCGTGGGTGCGCACCTGGCCCGTGATGACGTGGGATGCGCGGCGCTGCGCCGTCAGCACCTCCTGCACGCCCTGCTCGACGCGGCGCGCGATGGCCTCCAGCTCGCTGCGCTGCTCGGCGTCCATGAGCCGGGCGAAGGGCTGCGCGAGGAGGGCGCGCAGCTGGTCGGTCAGGTCGTCGATGCGGTCGGGGTCGCCGATGAGGCGCAGGGCGCCCGCGAAGGCGCGGCCCTCCGGCGTCGCCTGCATGACGTGCTGTCCGCGCTGGAGGTACTCGCGCAGCACCTCGCCGGTGGGGCGCACGTCGCGGCGCAGGTCGGCGACGACGTCGTGCTGCATGGCCTTGATGGACTCGGCGACGCGGGAGAAGTCGGCGGGCAGCTCGCGGGCCAGGTGGAGGACGTTCTCGGCCTCCTCGAGCAGCTGCTCGTCGTCGACGGGCTCCGCCTCGCCGCGCTGGATGCGGTCGATCTCCGCGTCGAGCGCGTCCCGCTCCGCCCGGAGCCGGGCGAGCCGCCGGGCCGGATCGGCCTCGGCGTCGTTCGAGAGCCGTTCGACGGCGTCCAGCAGGGTGCGCACGCGCGAGTTCGACACGCGCGTGCGGCCGCCGCCCGTGCGACCGGCGATCTCCAGGGCGCTGACGGCGTGGGCGGAGAGCCGGTAGACCTCGGCGTCGCCGTCGATGTGCGGCACGAGCCAGCCCACGCGCACCCAGTAGCGGCACAGCTCGCGGGCGCCGCCCGCGGGCAGCCGCAGCTCGTCCTCCCCCGGGCCGCTCGCGAGCTCGGTCGAGGCGCGCAGCTCGTCGAGGATCTCGCCGACCTCGGCGTGCGCGTCGGCCACGGCCACGGCGGGCCGGTCGGGGGTGAAGACGAGGGACAGCGCGGCGACCACGAACGGGGCGTACCGCCCGTGCAGGAGGTCGAGCGTGGGGGTCTTGAACGCTGCGATGGACCGGCGGTAGGCCGCCTCGGCTCGCGTGCTCGTCATTGGGTCGAGTCTAGTGCGGACGGGCAGGCGGGTCGGTCGCGGTGGCCTTCACGGCCGGCTGCGGCGCTTCGCGCGCAGAAGCCGGGAGAATAGGCGAACAGATCCCGCATACGGGCATCTGTTCGCCTATTCTCCCGGGTTCTGCGCGGCTCCCGGTTCTGCGCGACCGACACCGGCATCGCTCGCCGGACGCCCCTGCGCGCGGCGAGCGGCGAGCGGCGAGCGGCCGGTCCGATCCTAGGGTTGGTGTCGTGCCAACCGAGATCGCCGCCGTCGCCCCGCTGTCGTGGATCCTGCTGGCGGTCGCCGCCGCGCTCGCTGGCTTCTCGAAGACGGCGATCCCGGGCATCAACACGCTCGCGATCGCGATCTTCGCGGCGGTCCTGCCGGCGCGCGCATCGACGGGGGCGCTCCTCCTGCTGCTCAACGTGGGCGACGTCTTCGCGCTGGTCAGCTACCGGCGGCACGCCGACTGGCCGACGCTCGTCAAGCTCGTCCCCGCGGTCATCGCAGGACTGGCCCTGGGCGCGCTGTTCCTCGCCGTTGCCGACGACGGCTGGGCGAAGCGCGTCATCGGCGTCATCCTGCTCGGCGTCATCGCGCTCACGCTCTGGCAGCGGCGCAAGCCGCCGGCCGACGAGCCGTCCGCGCACGGGAAGCGGCTGGCGCGCATCGGCTACGGCGCGCTCGGCGGATTCACCACCATGGCCGCGAACGCCGGAGGCCCGGTCATGTCGATGTACTTCCTCGCCGCGCGCTTCCCGGTCAAGGCGTTCCTCGGCACGGCGGCGTGGTTCTTCGCGGTGATCAACCTGACGAAGGTGCCGATCTCGATCGGACTCGGCCTCATCACGCCCACGACGCTGCTGCTCGACCTCTTCCTCGTGCCGGCGGTGGTCGTGGGAGCCCTCATCGGGCGTCGCGTCGCCGCCCGCATCGCCCAGCGCACCTTCGAACGGGCCGTGATCGTCTTCACGATCATCGGCGCACTGTACCTGCTGGTCTAGCGCCTGCCCGTCCGCCCGCTCAGACCACGAACCTGACCTGCGTCCACAGCCTGTCCGCTCCGTCGCTCTCGACCCCGTCGCCGTCCGGCGGCGGCGCGTCGGCGCGGATGACGCGCGCGCGCCTGCGTGCGAGTCCCTCGAGGAGGTGCTCGTTCGGGATGCTGTCGGCCCACGCCTTGACGCGCCCCACGGGGACCATCGCGGTCGCCCCGTCGCCGAGCACCTCCTCGACGAAGCGGCGCGGGGTGGCGTTGTGGGAGCCGTGGTGCCCGACCTTGTAGAAGACGGCGTCGGTCACGAGCGCCCGCGAGGCGGGGTCGTCGAGCACGTGCTCCCACGCCCCCTGCTGCGAGTCGCCGACGAAGACGAACCGGCTCCGCCGCACGTCGAGGACGAAGAAGACGCTCGTGTTGTTCACCGATCGCTCGAGCACGGATGCCGCGGCGAGCAGCCCCGCCTGGTCGTAGGCCAGACCGTTCAGGCGCATCGCGTTGCGGCTCTTGAACAGCTCGGCCGGGACGCGCGCCTCGACCTCCCCTGCGGGCACCCGGTAGACGGCGTCGAAGAGGTCCTCCCGGTCGGTGTCCGCGGCTGACTCGCCGTCGGCCTCCTCGAGCCACTGCACCGACTTCGGCGGGTTCATGCGCTTGATGCGCTCCGGATCGCGGGAGGGGCCGAGCACGTGCACGACGACGCCGTCGAACGGCGTGGCGATGACGTTCGCCGCAGCGTTCTCGTCGGGGAGGAAGCGGGTGCGCACGGCGCCCCGGTTGGCGAACTCGCCCTGCACGAGCCGCCGGGTGGCCGCCGCGTTGCCCGAGGAGTTGACGGCGAACCAGTGCGCGAGGGCGAGCTCGCGGGTGCGCCCGGCGACGCCGAGGGCGTGGTCGACGAGTCCGCGCAGCCGCTCCGCCTCGGCGGCGAGGTCGCCCTTGAGCGCCTTCGTGCCGGGGTCGTCGGGGTTCTCGACGAACGGCACCCAGACCTCGCCCACCCGGACGGCCTCCCAGGCGTCGTCGGCGAAGCCGGAGATGTGGTCGGCGTGCCGGTGGGTGGCGACGACGACGTCGACGGCCGGCACGCCGTCGACGGACTCCGCCGCGAGCTGGTCGATGACGGCCGCGACGATGGCGCCGATGCCGCGCGGCTTCCCGTCCGCCTTGAAGAGCCCGTGGGCGTGGACGCCGCAGTCGACGAGCATCCGCCAGGAGCGGCCGGCCTCGGCGACCGTGATCAGGAAGCAGTCGCCGAAGCCGGGGTTGTACATCCGGATCGTCACGGTGGTCTCGCCGTTCATGGCCGTTTCCCCTCTCCCTCTTCCCCCTCCTTCGCCGTCGCTCCGCCGCGCCTCAGGCATCGTCGTCCTCCGAGCGGTCCGGGGCGTGCAGGTTCGCGAAGGTCAGCCGCGCGAGCGAGGGCTCGCGGAGCCAGGCGGCGAGCGGGTCGTCGTCATCCACCCGCCGCGCCCAGGCCCGCATCGCCTCGAGCCGCCTCGCCCCCGCCCGGTGCTGGGCCCGGGCGAACTCGGCGACGCGGGGGTCGTCGATCCGGTCCAGCGCGCCCTCGTCGGGGAGCGGCAGGGGCTTGGTCACGACGTAGGCCACGGTGCCGTCGACGCCGGCGATGAGCGTGCAGCCGGCGTGCACGCGGGAGCGCCCGCCCGGGTCGGCCCCGGTCTCGAGGTCCTCGCGTCGCTGCACGACCTGGACGACGACGAGGGGTCTCGGCTGCCCGTCCGCGGCGGTCTGGAACGCGAGATGCATCCCGGGGATGTCGATGGGGCCGGCATCCGGGGCGAGCCCCAGCTCGTGCGCATGTCCGCGGACCCAGACGTGGAGCTGTCCGAACATCCGCCGTGACGCCTCGCCGCCCGACATGCCCGTGCCGGCGACGACCTTCGATCGCGGGTCGAGCTTGACCGTCGAGTCGAGGATCAGGGGACCGAGGTCGACGGCGGCCGCCCCCGTCGTCAGGCTCAGGGGCCGCACGGGCGGGCGCCAGAGCAGCGCCTGGTCGGCGAGGGAGACGACGCCCGGCGGGAAGATCCCGCGCTGCCGGAACGCCTCCACGAGGTGCGCCCGCAGCAGCAGCGCGTCGTCCGGGAAGAGGTCGCGGTCGGCGGTGATCACGGCGCGCACGACATCGCCGAAGGTGACGTCGACGGGCGGCATGTAGTCGAACGCGCGGACGATCATGCCGAGGATGCGGTCGGCGTTGCGGCTGGCCTCGGCGGCGATCCGCCGCACCAGGTCGGGCGACAGCTCGCCGTCGGCGAGGATGCCGGTGCCGCCGCTGGCCATCCGCCGCAGGTCGCGGATCTGCTCCTTGTAGGTGGCGAGGAACGCGTCGAACACGGCCGAGACGAAGATCGCCCCGCGGGTGTGCGGCTCGGTGGAGGCGATGAACGCGAGCGGGTCGGGCGTCCGGTCGCCCTTCGACGAGCGGAGGGCGGAGCGCAACGGGCCGCCGCGGCGCGTGGCCCGGCCGAACTCGTCGGCGAGCGCGAACAGCGCCTCGGCGTCCTCGAGCTCGCTGCGCGAGTTCGCGACCGCCGCCTCCACCACCTCGCGGAACAGGAAGTGGTGGAACAGGGCGATGACGTCGGCGAAGCCCTCGTGGAAGGCGAACACGTCAGGGTTGGTCGGGACGGTGAACAGGGGCCGGACCCGGTGCACGATCGCGTGCGTCACCTCGTGGGCGATGATGTCCACCGACAGGCAGGTGAACATGAGCTGCTCGGGGAGGTTCGCCTCGGAGTCCTGCTCGTCGGCGCGGAAGTAGCCGAAGAGCACCGCCCGCCGGGTCTGGTCGAAGAAGGCGTTGCGACCGTAGAACGCGTGGGGCACGAGCCGCAGCCGGTCGTCGCCGCGCCAGCGGAACCGCCGGCCGGTGAACCGTTGGAACCGCTCGATCACGCTCATCGAGACCGCGTACACGATCTGCTGGTGGGAGCGGGGATCGCTCTCCGAGGGCCGGAGGCCCGACTGGGCGAGGATCAGCGGGTCGTCGAGGTCGACCGGCGAGTACCAGACGCCGCGGCGCGCGTCGTAGTCGACCACCTGCAGCAGCTCCCCCGACGGCCCCGGCCGGAGATCCGGTTCGAAGGGGACGCTGAGCTCGAGGAAGCGGCCGCTCAGCCGCGAGCTCATCGGGTCGAACGCGAACACGCGCAGCAGTCTGCGGTCGGGCGGACGCACCTCGGGAATGTTGGGCGTCGTCAGCATCGGGACCTCCGCACGGCAGAAGCGGGCCTTTTCACGACCATAGAGCGGGAATCGTGGCCGGGAAATACCGGATTCCCTCGGCGCGGATCATTCGGCATCCGTCCGGTGCATTTCAGACGCAATCAGAACGAATATCTCGAGCAGGTATTCCGGAGCAATCCGAGCCCTCTTCCGATGCGATAGCCGCTCTGGCATCCTGAGGCCGTCGGGCGAGGATCGGAGGCCCCCATGTCGAATCCCGCGGAATCGCTCCGGAACGTCGATCCACCCGCCGCACGGGCCGACGCGGACGAACGGGCGGGTGACGCCGGCGGGGCGGCCGCCCCGCCGAAGAAGCGCGCGCCCGCCGTCCGCACGGCCGTCGTCATCGTGCACGGCATGGGCGAGCAGGTGCCGATGGAGACGGTGAACCAGTTCGTCAGGACGGCGCTGCCGAGAAGCGGGCGCCCGCCCGAGCGGCGCTATTTCTCCCGCCCCGATCAGGTCGCCGGATCGTACGAGGCGCGCCGCCTCGTCGCCTATCCGCAGGCATTCGCGCCCACCGCCGACGACCCGCGCGTGCACGATCACTTCGACTTCTACGAATACCACTGGTCCTACAAGATGACCGGGAATCGGCTCGCGGATTTCCTGCCCACGCTGTGGCGCCTGCTATGGCGTCCGCCGAGCCTGCGCCCCGAGGGGCTGCGGGTGGTCTGGCTCATCGTCTGGGGCGCGATCCTGGCGCTGTTCGCGCTCTTCGTCTGGTTCCTGGTCGCGAACACGGTGGGCGGGAAGGACGGGAAGGCGGAGATCGACGCCGCCGCGTGGGTCGCGTTCGTCGTCGGCCTCGTCGTCGGCGGGCCGGCGGCCGGGCTGCTCGCGAGCGTCGTGCTGTGGCTGGCGAAGACGGCGGGGAGCAAGGTCACCGCGTACTTCGTGGACGTCGTCCGCTACCTCGACCGGTCGCCGCGCTCCTACGCCGTCCGCCGCGACATCCGCGACGGGATGGTCGCGCTGCTCCGCGGCATCCACGAGCAGGGGACCTACCAGCGGGTCGTGGTCGTCGCGCACAGCCTCGGCGGCTACATCGCCTACGACGGGCTGACCTCGCTGTGGTCCGAGGTCCACTCGGCGCACTGCGGCCCGATCGTCGACGGGAGCGAGCCGCCGCTGGAGGGCCGACGGGACCTCGAACGCGCCGGCAAGCGCCTCAAGCGGGCCGCCGAGCCGTACGGATGGGCGGCAGCCTCCCCGGGGCTGCTCGACGAGGTCCCGGAAGAGGTCAGGGCCGCCCTCGACGACTACCGGGAGAAGCAGTTCACCCTGTGGAAGGGCATGCGGAAGCAGGGCAACCCGTGGCTGATCACCGACTTCATCACGCTCGGCACCCCGATGTACTTCGCCGATCTGCTGTACACCCGCGATCGCGACCAGTTCCGCGAGCTCGTCCGCCGCGCCGAGCTTCCCGTCTGCCCACCCGTCGCCCGCAGCCGGATGGTGGAGCCGGCCGCGGCCCCCGATCGCGAGGCCTACGGCTACACGCACCTGGGCCGGTGGGTGCTGTACCACGCGGCCCCCTTCGCCGTCGTGCGCTGGACCAACCTCTACTTCCCCGCCGAGCACGGGTTCTGGGGCGACTGGTTCGGCGGTCCGCTGCGGGGGCTCTTCGGCCCCGGGGTGCTCGACGTGCCCGTGCTCGGGAACACCGGCACCCACGCCGACGACGCGGGCCCCGCGGGAGGCCGCTCCACGAAGCGCCGGAACCGTCGGACGCCAGGGCTGGCGCACGGCTACTACTTCGCCTTCCCCGAGGAGGGCGCCTTCCCCGAGGAGGGCGCCCTCCCGGAGGACGGCGCCCGCCCGGAGGACGGCGAGCCCGGTTCCGACCCGTCGACGCTCCCACGGGACATCGCGCCGCTGCTGAAGCGCTTCATCCGGCTGACGATCGAGGACGAGCTGCGCCCGCTGCTCGCCTCGCCGAGGCCGCTCGACGCCACCTTCCCGAAGCCGCTGCCGACGAGGTCGCCGGCGCCATGACGGCGCGCCGTCGCCGCGCCGCGGCGACGGGTCGGGCTCGCGCGGCTGACCGCGCTCCATGGCTCGGCGGCTAGGGTCGGCCGCGAGGGCGGGTCCGGGCGACCGCGAGGTCGTTCCACCGCCTCGCCGAACGTCCGACCGAAGGAGCCCCCGCATGACCGCCGCCGAGCTCGTCGTCCTGCTGAACGACGACGGCGACCCCGTCGGCACGGCCGACAAGCGCACCGTCCACACGGCCGAGACGCCGCTCCACCTCGGCTTCTCCTGCCACCTCGTGAACGACGCCGGCGAGGTGCTGCTCACCCGCCGATCGCTGACGAAGCGAACCTGGCCGGGCGTCTGGACGAACAGCTTCTGCGGTCACCCCGGCCCCGGGGAGTCCCTCGAGGATGCCGTGCGCCGGCGGGCCCGGGACGAACTGGGCACGACCGTCGAGGCCGTCCGCCTCGTCCTCCCCGACTTCCGCTACCGGGCGACGGATGCCGACGGGGTGGTCGAGAACGAGGTGTGCCCCGTGCTCGTCGCCCGCTCCGCCGCCCCGCTCGACCCCAACCCGAGCGAGATCGCCGAGCACGCCTGGCTCTCGCCGGAGGCACTGGTCGCCGCCGTCTCCGCCGCGCCCTTCGCGTTCAGCCCGTGGCTCGTCGAGGAGCTGCCCCGGCTCGCGGCGATCGGCGCGCTCGATGCGTCGGATGCGGCGGAGCACCGCGCATGACCCGCGGATCGATGGGGTAACGGGAGGACGAAGAGGGGCCCGACCACCCGACAAGAACACGTGCTAGGTTTATTGCTAACCAAGCTAGGTAATGAATGGGAGGGGCGCGAGATGACCTCGACGACGCGCGCGCTGCCGAGCCTCGGGTCGGTCGAGGGCGAGCTGGCTCGCGTCTTCGCCGCCAAGCGGAGGCTGGCGGCGGCCTACGGCCCCTGGTTCGAGCAGCTGTGGGGCACGGCCGCCGCGAAGGCGACGGGCGGCAAGCTCCTCCGGCCCCGGCTCTTCCTGGCCGCGCTCGACGCCATCGAGGCGCCCGAGGCGACGGGCGAGAACGACCCCGGGCGAGGGCGCGCGGATGCCCGACCCGAAGCGGAGGGAGACGCGGCGATGCGCGTCGCGGTCGCGCTCGAGCTGCTGCACTACAGCTTCCTGCTGCACGACGACGTCATCGACGGCGACGCCGTCCGCCGGGGCGAGCCCAACCTCATCGCCGTCCTGGCCGGCGAGAACCCGCCCGGGACTGCGGAGCCGGCGCACGCCGACGGCGACGCACCGGTGCAGCCGCCCGACGCGCGCCGGCTGCACTGGGCGCGCAGCTGCGGCATCCTCATGGGGGACCTGCTGCTCGCGGAGGTGCACCAGCTGCTGGCCGGGCTCGACGGACCCGCCGGGGTGCGCCGGCGCCTCCTCGCCCTGCTCGACCACGCCGTCACCGAGTCCGTGGCGGGCGAGCAGCTCGACGTGGGCCTCGGCGACGGCGTCATCGACCCCGACCTCGCTGGCGTCCTGCGCATGAGCCGGCTGAAGACCGCGACCTACACCTTCGAGCTGCCGCTGCGCGCGGCGGCGGCGGTCGCCGGCGCCGATCCGCGGCTCGACGCAGTGCTGGCCCAGGCCGGTCGGCACCTCGGGCTCGCGTTCCAGCTGCAGGACGACCTGCTCTCGACGTTCGGAGATCCGAGCGCGCACGGCAAGGACCCGTACTCGGATCTGCGCGAAGGCAAGGAGACCGTCGTCATCGCGCACGCCCGGATGACCTCCGCCTGGCCGAGCATCGAGCCGCTCTTCGGCTCGCCCGCCCTCACCCCGGAGGGCGCCTCCGAGATGCGGTCGCTCCTTGTGGACTGCGGCGCGGAGTCCTTCGCCGAATCGCTCGTCGACGATCAGCTCCGCGCCCTGCACGAGCTGCTCGCCGAGCGCGACGACCTGGTCCCCGCGCGCCTCGCCGCCGTCGTCAGCGCGTTGAGCACCCGACTCGAAGGCCGGACGGCATGAGCGGGACGACGCCGCTCGACGACTACACGCGCACCTGCGACGACGCGGCCGCGGTGGTCATCTCCGCCTACTCGACCTCGTTCAGCGCGGCCGTCCGGTTGCTCGGCGCGCGGCACCGCGGCCACATCCGCAACGTCTACGCGCTCGTGCGGGTGGCCGACGAGCTCGTCGACGGAGTGGGCCAGGAGGCGGGGCTGGACGCCGCAGCGCAGGCGGACGAGCTGCGCGAGCTCGAGCGGCGCACCTACCGGGCGATGGAGCTCGGCTACAGCAGCGACGCGATCGTGCACGCCTTCGCCGTGACGGCGCGCGAGTGCGGCATCGAGCGGGCGATCGTCGAGCCCTTCTTCGCCTCCATGCGCACGGACATCGCGGCCGGCGTCGAGGCCGCGGCGGCCGCGCGGGAGGGCGAGGACGCCCGGAGTCCCGGAGCGACGGAGCCGCCGCACGACGTCGACGGTCGCGCGACCGACCACCACGACCACGACGGCGCGCGCAGCTTCACCCGAGAGGAGCATGCGAGCTACGTGTACGGCTCGGCGCAGGTCGTCGGGCTCATGTGCCTGCGCGTCTTCACCCGCGAGGAGCACCTGGGCGAGGAGGAGCGGCATCGCCTCGAGGAGGGGGCGCGCAGCCTCGGCGCCGCGTTCCAGAACATCAACTTCCTGCGGGACCTCGCCGACGACGCCGATCGCCTGCGCCGCGACTACCTCGGCGCGCACGAGCGTCTCACGGATGCCGATCGGGCGGCGTGGCTGGTCGAGATCGCCGGGCAGCTGGCCGCCGCCCGGCGCGCGCTGCCGCTCCTGCCGCGCGACGCGCGCCGCGCGGTGCGGTCCGCGCTCGACCTGTTCGCCGAGCTGACGGATCGGCTCGCCCGGGTGCCGGCGGCCGAGCTGTACGAGCGGCGCGTGCGCGTGCCCGACGCGGTCAAGCTGGCCGTCCTCGCTCGGGCGAGCGCCCGGACGATGCGGGAGCGGGCATGAGCGCCGGCGCGGCCGGAGCGGCCCACGGCGCCCGGCCGCCCCGCCGCGTCGTGGTCGTCGGCGGCGGCTTCGCCGGGCTGGCGACCGCGATCCTGCTGGCGCGCGACGGGCACCGCGTCGAGCTGCTGGAGCGGGGCGAGGCGCTCGGCGGGCGAGCGGCGACGACGTCCCGCGACGGATTCCGCTTCGAGCTGGGGCCGTCGTGGTACCTCATGCCCGAGGTCTTCGAGCACTTCTTCCGGCTCGCCGGCACGTCGACGGAGGAGCAGGTCGAGCTCGTCCCCCTCGATCCCGGCTACCGGGTCTTCCCCGAGCCGGCGGCGGGCGCGGAGCGGGCGGAGCCGCTGACCGTGCCGGCCGGACGCGAGCGCGTCGTCGCCCTGTTCGAGGCGCTGGAGCCGGGTGCCGGGCGACGGCTCGGCGCCTACCTCGACTCGGCGGCGGAGGTCTCGCGCCTGGCCGAGCGCTTCTTCCTCTACAACCCGTTTACGGGGCGCTCCTGGCTGACGGCGCCGGAGGTGCTGCGGCGGCTGCCCCGCATCCTCGAGCTGCTGCTCACGCCGCTGGACCGCTTCGTCGCGCGACGGTTCCGGCATCCGGTGCTGCGGCAGGTGCTCGGCTATCCGGCCGTGTTCCTCGGCACGTCGCCGTTCGCGGCGCCGGCGATGTACCACCTGATGAGCCGCCTCGACCTCGGCGAGGGCGTGCGGTATCCGATGGGCGGGTTCACGGGGCTCGTCGCCCGGCTCGAGCGGCTCGCGCGGGACGAGGGCGTGACGCTGCGCACGTCGGCGGAGGCGACGCGCGTCCTGACCGCGCCGACGCCCGGACGCGGCCGTCGTCGCGCCCGCGTCACCGGCGTCCGCTGGCGGGACGAGCACGGTGCCGAGCACGTCGCCCGGGCGGATGCCGTCGTGTCGGCCGCCGACCTGCACCACACCGAGACGGCGCTGCTCCCCGCGCCGCTGCGCACCTACCCGGAGGCGTGGTGGCGTCGGCGCACGAGCGGGCCCGGCGCGATCATCCTCGCGCTCGGCGTTCGCGGCGCCCTCCCCGAGCTCCCCCATCATTCGCTGTTCTTCGCGCGCGACTGGCGGGCGAACTTCGAGGCGATCTTCGGCGACGAGCGCCGCCGCCGGGTGCCCGACCCGGCGTCCATGTACGTGTGCCGGCCGAGCGCAACCGACCCGCGCGTCGCGCCCGAGGGCCACGAGAACCTGTTCGTGCTCGTGCCCGTCCCGGCCGACCCCGCCCTCGGCGCGGCCGGCGCCGACGACCCGGTGGTCGCGCGCGCCGCCGACGCCGCGATCGACCGGATCGCGGCGTGGGCGGGCGTGCCCGATCTGCGCGAGCGCATCATCTCGCGCACCGTGCTCGCGCCGGCCGACTTCGCCCGCGACTACCGCTCGTGGCGCGGCGGCATGCTCGGCCCCGCGCACGTGCTGCGGCAGAGCGCCATGTTCCGCGCGCAGAACGAGTCGCGCCGGGTGGCGGGCCTGTTCTACGCGGGCGCGACGACCGCGCCGGGCGTGGGCGTGCCCATGTGCCTGATCAGCGCCGAGCTCGTGCTCAAGCGGCTGCGCGGCGACCGCACGCCCTGCCCGCTGCCCGACGACGCGCTCGATCGGCGGGCGGGGCGAGCACGATGACCGGATCGGGATGCCCGGCGGATGCCGGCGACGGCGCCGCCCGCGAGCGCGGCCCGCACGGCGACCGGTGGATCGTCGCGCCCGATGAGGCGTCGCGGCCGTCCTCGCCGCCGGACGTCGTCCGCCTCGATCGGATCGACGAGGCGCGCCGCCTGCTGCGGCTCAGGAGCCGCACGACGCAGGCCGGTTTCACCGCCGAGCGGATCCCCCGCGGGATGTTCCGGCGCCGCCCGATCCTCATCGACGACGGGGCGGAGCACGACGAGCACCGGCGTCAGCTCACCCGGTTCCTGGCGCCCCGCGTGCTCGCCGAGCGCCATGGCGCGTTCATCGAGGAGGCGGCCCGCGAGGCGGTCGACGGCGCCCGCGCCTCTGGCGGCTGCCTCGTCGACGAGCTCGCGCTGCGCTTCTCGGTGCGCGTCGCCTCGCGCATCGTCGGTCTCACGGAGCGTCCCGTCGAACGCCTCTCGCGGCGGCTCGTCGCCTTCTTCGACCAGCCGCCGGTCGACCACACGCGCCCCGACCACGGCCGCACGCGCCGGCAGTGGATGCTCGCCGCGCGGAACGCGCTCGGACCGCTCGCCGCGTTCTACCTGGCCGACGTGCGCCCGGCGATCCGCGCCCGCCGCGCGCATCCGCGAGACGACATCGTGAGCCACCTGCTCGAGCACGGCTACCGGCCGGGCGAGATCCTGATGGAGTGCCTGACCTACGGCACAGCCGGCATGGTGACCACGCGCGAGTTCATCGCCGTCGCCCTCTGGCATCTGCTCGAGGACGACCCGCTGCGCGCGCGCTTCCTGCGCGCAGCGTCGGCCGAGCGCTCGGCGATCCTGCACGAGCTCATCCGCCTGGAGCCGCCGGTCGGGCACCTGTACCGGCGGGTCCACGGGGACGACGCCGACCCGGCCGACGCAGTCGACCTCGACGAGAGGGACCGGACCGCGGGGACGGGCGCCGAGCCGCGCCGCTCCTGTCCGGCGGGCGCGCTCGTCGACGTCGACGTGCGGGCGGCCAACCTCGACCCCGCCGCGTTCGGCGACGCCCCCGACCGCATCCGCGCCGACCGGGCGCTCCCCGCCTCGGAGCGCGCGGGGCTGAGCTTCGGCGACGGCCCCCACCGCTGCCCTGGCAAGCCGCTCGCCATGCTGGAGACCGACGCGCTGCTCCTCGCGCTGCTTCGGGCCGGCGCGGAGATCGAGCACCCGCCGGTGATCGAGTGGGACACGCTCATCGAGGGCTACCGGCTGCGCGGGTTCACGCTCCGCTTCCCCGCCCTCGACCGGGATCAGGATCAGGATCAGCTCCAGGACGCGCGCGGCCCGGAAGCCGCCGGAGCAGGCGCCTGACGACGCCCGGCCACGTCTGCCGCGCCCGCACGGGCACGCTCCACAGCTCGTGCCCGGCGACGCCCCAGTCGGCGAGCAGGGCGTTCGCTGCCCGCCAGCCGGTGGTCGCGGCGCGCTCCATGAGCGCGACCGGCAGCGGGCAGCGCAGCCAGTCGCCGGCGAGCACGACGCCCTGCTGCGGGGTGCGCACGCCCGGCCGCTCGGCCCAGGGGCCCGTGCCGATGAGCGCGCAGTCGTCCTCGACGAGCAGCTCCTCGTGGCGCACGGCCATGCCGCGCGTCTCCGGGTAGACCCGCCCGAGCTCGCGCAGCAGCCGTTCCCGCAGCGACGCCCGCTCGACGACATCCTCGCCCCGCAGCGCGTAGGCGTGCAGCTCCAGCACGCTGCCGCCGTGCTCCCGCGCCCACGCGGCGGCGCCGTCCTCGAACCGCTCGAGCACGCTGACGTTGTCGAGGATGCCGTAGGACGTCGTGCCGAGGAACGCCGGCCGGTCCGCGCGCACGGGCCGATCCGTCCACAGCCTGAGCACGGCGAAGGGCGGCGCCGACTCGACGCGGGCGAGGCGCGTCCGCCAGGCGGGGTCGCCAAGCGCGGGCGAGGCGGCGACGAGCCGGCGCGTCCCCCGCGGACCGGCGGCGAGCACGACGGCGTCCGCGGTCAGGCAGGCGCCGTCGTCGAGCACGACCCGCCAGCCGCCCGGAGCGTGCTCGGCGTCCTCGCGCTCCTCGCGCTCCACCCGCACCGCCCGCCCGATCGTCCGGGTCGCGCCGAGCCGTTCGAGCGCCGCCCAGAGCGGCGACCACAGCGTGCGGTCGAAGTCGTCGCGGGGCACGTCGAAGAGCAGCCCCTCGGCCGAGCCGAGGAAGTAGGCGTGGAACATGGCGACCAGCTCCCCCGCGGAGAACTCGCGCGGGTCGGCGAAGAAGCTGCGCGCGAACACCTCGAGCGCGAGGTGGCGGGCGCGCGGCGGGAATCGCAGCCGATCGAGGAAGCCCGCGGCGCTCTCGCCGTCGAACGCCCGATAGGTGTCGGGGAAGCGCACGTCGAGCAGCGAGAGCGCGGCGTCGAGGTCGACGCGGGCGAGGTCGCGGGCGGTGAACGTGGGGCTGCGGGCGACGAAGCCGATGAAGCTCCACGGCGGGGTGCGCGGGATGCGGGCGAACGAGTCGCGGTCGCCCGACGCGCCGACCACCGGGTAGTCGGCGACGGGGCGCAGCAGTTCGGCGGGGTCGCCGGCTCGGGCGAGCAGCGTGCGCAGGTTGTAGTACTGGCGGAAGAAGGCGTGGAAGCCGCGGCTCATCGAGACCTCGCCCGAGGAGGTGCGCACCCGCCATGCGCGCACCCGGCCGCCGAGCTCGCGCTCCGGCTCGACGAGTCGCACGCGCACGCCGCGCTCGGCGAGGCCGACGGCGGCGGCGAGGCCGGCGATGCCGCCGCCGACGACGATCGCGCTGCGCGGCTCGGCGGGCGAGTCGCGGCCGAGTCGGGCGGGCAGGCGCACGGCTCGACGGTCGCGGCCCGGTCGGCGTCGCTCAGGCATCCGACTCCCCATCCTCTCGCTCGCGGCTCCTCCGCCGCCGCCCGGCGCTCTTCCATACGAGCAGCGCGAGGGTGACCATCGCGAACCCGAATCCGAAGTCCTCGATCGGGATGTCGAAGGGCCAGCGGATGCCGCTCATGCGCTCCGGGGCGTAGATCACGATGGGCGCCGAGAGCTTCGTGAGCCAGCCGTCGACGAGCGCCTGGAAGAAGAAGACGATCGCCATCGAGCACCAGTACCGCGCCTCGCGGAAGATGCCCGTGCGCAGCCAGAGCAGTTCGATCGCGACGACGGCGGCGACGGTGACGAGGGTCGCGAGCGTGTACTCAGGCATCCTGGTCGGCCTCCCGTCGCGTCGAGGACGGCGGGCGCCGACGGTCGAGGCAGAGCCGGACGAATCGGAGCACGCGGCCGACCGCCTCGTAGGTGAGCACGCCGCACAGCGGGATCGCCAGGAAGAAGACGAGCTCCTCGAGGGGGAGGCCGAAGGGCAGCTCGACGCCCGTGGTGAAGAGCGCGCTGTAGGTCCAGAGGCCGTTCCCGATGGCGATGACGTCCCAGATCGAGAAGACGAGCGCGGTGACGAGGAGCGCGCGCAGCAGGCGCAGCGGACGGCGGTAGACGCGGGCGCCCAGCACGAGCTCCAGCGGCAGCGTGATCGCGATGCAGCCCGCCATGAGAAGGAGGTACTGGAAGCGGTCGAGCTCCGGGCTCATGTCAGCGCCGCCCGCACGGCGGAGGCCGCGGTGGGGTGCGCGAACGAGAACCCGGAGCGCTCGAGCACCGCCGGCCGCACGGGCGCGTCGGCGGTGAGCAGCGACTCGGTGGCGTCCCGGCCGAGCGCGAGGTTCAGCGCGAAGCGCGGCGCGGGAGCGAGGAACGGGCGGTGCATGGCGTGCGCGAGGGCCCGGCCGATCTCGTTCGCGGATGCGGGGACCGGGCCGGCGAGGTTGAGCGGTCCCTCGAGCTCGCGGTCGAGTGCGTGCATGATCCCCCGTACCTCGTCGTCCACCGATATCCACGGCCACGTCCGGCGCCCACCGCCGATCGGTCCGCCGAGCTCCAGGTCGGCGAGCCGGATCATGGGCTTCAGCACGCCCTCCCGGTGGATCGCCGGAGCGGTCCGCAGGAGCGCGACGCGCGTCGCCCGGTCGGCGCGCAGCGCCTCCGCCTCCCAGTCGACGCAGAGCCGTGCCAGAAAGGTGCCACCCGCAGCCGAGGTTTCGGTGAGCGTTCGCCCCGGCTGCGAGCCGGAGTAGCCGACGCACCCGCGGCGTGGCTGTCTGCGTCGGCCGTGATCACCACTCGCTCGTTCATGTCTTCGATCCTGTCAGAACTTCACTGAGAATGTAACTAGCTGAGTTAGTGTTATGCTCGACCCGGGCGACGAGGGCGGAATCATAGGACCGCCACCCGTCCGGAGGGAACCCCTTCGACGGGCGCGAGGCCCGTCGCTATCGTCGCTCCCCCGACCGAACAGGCTCGGGCTGGAGAAGCAGAGAGGTGAGCACCATGGGCGCTGGAGACAAGTTCGAGGCCGGCCTGGACAAGGCGAAGGGCAAGCTCGAGGAAGCCGTCGGCAAGGCCACGAACGACGACTCGAAGGTCGCCGAGGGCAAGGCCGATCAGGCCAAGGGCGAGCTGAAGCAGGCGGGCGAGCAGGTGAAGGACGCCGCGAAGGACGTCTTCGACCGCTGAGCCCGAGACGCGACGACCGAGACGCACGAACGACACTGAGGAGAAGAACATGGGATTTCTGGGATTCCTGCTACTGGGGCTC
>Ga0153917_1000376_pt1 | contig 31712 bp, 30 predicted proteins | sample TSFL001MetaG_FD_104695 | JGI IMG/M metagenome (GOLD analysis project Ga0153917, IMG submission 104695) | Attine ant fungus gardens microbial communities from Florida, USA - TSFL001 MetaG | ecosystem: Host-associated > Fungi > Mycelium > Unclassified | place: USA: Florida, Paynes Creek Historic... | reverse complement strand
GTCTTTATCTGTCTCGGTGCTGCCATTGCCGGCGGCGTTGAGCACCACTGCTCCCCTGCGGGTCAGCTCCTGGCAGACAGTCCACCAGACATCGTCGTACAGGGAAGGCAGGAAGGTGTGCAGCACATCGACATTGGCGGCCTGCCGGTTGATGCCCACGATGTCCCCGGCCTCCACGTGCAGCAGCAACTCCTTGGGTGTCACGTATTGCCTGTCGACGGTGCGCGCATGGTTGTCGTACAGAAACAGTTCGCAGTCATGGCTGATGCCCGTCACTCCGGCACCATTGCGTGCCGCCAGCATCACCCCGACCGAGGCCGTGCCATGCTCGGGATTGCCATTGGGCTCCGGCACGACGATCCTGAAATTGGCGTTGCCACGAAGTTCTTCGTGGTTGGCATGGATACCACCGTCGGAGAAATGGATCCGCGCGCCCTTGCCGGTGACGTTCCTCTGCCACGCCTTGCGCACGTTCAATCCCCGGTACAACGGCCCAGGCTCGTCCAGGTAGTTCTGCATCGCTTCGAAATCAGGCGTTGGCTCGGCTTGCGCCTGGGCTCGATTGCCTAGCACCACGGCAGCGCCGGTGATGAGCGTCGCCAATAGCCCCGCCAGGCCCAGCAATAGCAGCCCGGGGGCGTGGGCGTCGGAAACGAAGTGCAGGGCTTGTACATATTCCAGCGCGGCCAGCGTCTTGATCAGACGCTCGTAAGTCTCGTTGAGCATGGTGTCCGGCTGAGGAAGGCAGCAGTACTCCCTCAGCACTTTCAACCGCTCGTCCTGACGCTCCTGCGGGCTCAGCAATGGCTGCAGGTCGAGGACGCCCTGCAGCCCGGGCCAGGTCCGGGCGAGCAATGACCCCGAGTCGGGTGCCAGCTCTGCCAGGAACTGCTGGTAGCCCCCTTCGTGGAACTTGATGACCAGTACAGGGTACGTCTCACCCTGGGGCCGGTGCGGGAACCCCGACAACGCTTCGCCATAGGGATCGTACACGCCTGGGCCGGCCATTGCCCCCTCGGCGATGGCACGTCGCTGCCGCGCCATGGTGTCCACCAACGGCACCTTGTCCAGGATGTTCCGGCTCGACTCTGTTTCCTCGACAGTCATGACCAACGGCTCCAGGTCAATGACCCCAGCCGAGCCGGTTGGCCGCTTCAGGGCGATGGCCACGCTGTCGAGCAATATCACCCTGGGGGTGATCCTGTAGGTGCCTGGCTGGCCATCGGTATAAAACGTAGCTGGGCACCCCTGATCGACCAGCTTGCCCGTGCGAGCCATGGAACGCGCCGAAATGCCATCGATGAGCTCTGGGGAACTGGCCGTCGGGGCTCGCTCCAGCTCGTAGCGGATACGCGCCACCTTGTCCAGATCGCTCCCGGTACAACGTACATGGAGCTTTCCGTCGAAACGAAAATTCCGGTAATAGACAAAATTCAGATCCAACTTCATCGGGTGCTCCTGGGCAGTAAATTCGGCAAACGAGCCGGGATCATTCCCGTCGTAGCCTTTCGGCCGCAGCCAGAAGCCTTTCCTGCCCTCTTGCGCAGGCGCTCGTACCCCTCGTCTACACTTGCCCAAACCCAAGGACTGGCAACCGATGAGGCACAAATGAAGAGGATTCCTACGCTGCTGGCCAGCCTGCTGCTCGCCGTGGGCCTGGCCAGCACCGACAGCGCGGCCGCCGACGAGCGTGCGCCCATTCACTTCGGCGCCATTGGCTGGGAGAGCGGCGCATTGACCACCGAGATCCTGCGGCTGATCGTCGAGCACGGTTATGGCTACCCCACCGACACCCTGCCCGGCAGCACCGTCAGCATGGAGGTGGCCCTGGCACGCAACGACCTGCAGGTGATCGCCGAGGAGTGGGCCGGGCGCAGTCCTGCCTGGATCAAGGCCGAACAGGCAGGCCAGGTGTTCGCCCTGGGTGACACGGTAAAGAATGCTGACGAAGGCTGGTGGGTTCCGGCCTACGTGATCAAGGGCGATCCGACGCGCAACCTGCCGCCCCTGGCACCGGACCTGCGCAGCGTCGATGACCTCAAGCGCTACCCTCAGGTGTTCCGTGATCCGGAGGCGCCGGAAAAAGGCCGCTTCCTCAACAGCCCCAGCGGCTGGACCTCGGAGACGGTCAATAGCCAGAAGCTCAAGGCCTATGGCCTGGACACCCTCTACAACAATTTCCGCAGCGGCTCCGGCGCTGCCCTGGATGCCGAGGTCGGTTCGGCGATCCGCCGTGGCCAGCCGGTGCTGTTCTACTACTGGAGCCCGACGCCATTGATGGGCCGCTACGACCTGGTGCGCCTCGAAGAGCCGCCGTTCGACGCCACGGCCTGGGCTACCCTGACCGATGCGAAGCACCCCGACCCCAAGGGCTGCCGCTCGCTGCCCGCCAAACTGTCGATCGGTGTTTCCGCGCCCTTCCGAACGCAATACCCGGACCTGGTGACCGTGTTCGAGAAGGTCGATCTGCCCATCGACCGTCTGAACAAGACCCTGGCGCACATGAGCGAAACCCGCCAGCCGGCGCGTGACGCCGCGATGGCATTCCTGCGCGACAACCGGGCAGTCTGGAAGGCCTGGCTGCCCACCGAGGCTGCCGCCAAGGTCGAGGCCGCGCTGTGAGCGCAGGGTTTCCCGAGCCCCTGCAATTCTCCTTCGCCGAATGGGTCAACCACGGGGTCGATTGGCTGGTGCTGCACCATGGCGACCAGCTGCGCAGCCTGTCCGACCATTTGCTGCAACTGCTGGTGAGCCTGGAAAACCTGTTGCGCCTGCTGCCTTGGTGGCTGGTGCTGACGCTGGTCGGCCTGCTCGCCTGGCATGCCAGCGGCAGCCTGGTGCGAGCACTGGTGCTCAGTGCGCTGCTGGCCCTGATCGGCATGCTGGGGCTCTGGGACAAGCTCCTGCAGACCTTGGCCCTGGTGCTGGTCAGCACCGGTTTGTGCGTGCTGATCGGGGTGCCCCTGGGGATCGTCCTGGCCACCCGCCCCCTGGCACGGCGCCTGGTGCTACCAGTGCTCGACGTGATGCAGACACTGCCGGCATTCGTCTACCTGATTCCGGTGCTGATGCTGTTCGGCCTGGGCAAGGTTCCGGCGGTGTTCGCCACCCTGGTCTATGCCCTGCCCCCGCTGGTGCGCCTGACCGAGCTGGGGTTGGCGCAGATCGACCCGTCGCTGCTGCAGGCCGCCCATGGCCTTGGAGCCAACCGCTGGCAACGCCTGCGCCGCATCGCCCTGCCCCTGGCGCTGCCGAGCATCATGGCCGGGCTCAACCAGTCGGTGATGATGGCCCTGTCGATGGTGGTGGTCGCCTCGATGATCGGCGCGCGGGGGCTGGGCGAGGACGTGCTGGCCGGGATCCAGACGCTCAATGTCGGCCAAGGTGTCGAAGCGGGGCTGGCGATCGTTGCGCTGGCCATGGTCATCGACCGGATCAGCCAGGCCTATGGGCGGCCGGGGCGCTGAGGCGATGGAGTGCAGCGAATTTCCAGTACTGGCTACCCCTCCGGATCCTGGGGCCGCTTCGCGGCACAAGGCCGATCAGGTAAGCGCAGTTACGTGATTCCGTGGAGCAGCCTTGGGTCGCGATCGGCTGCGCAGCAACCGTGAAGCATCGCGTTCGAGGCAACGTGCCTGGTCAGCGCTTCATGCAGCGCTGGTAGCGCTCATCCACCCTGCCCGCGAACCAGGCCGTGGTCAGCTTGCGCGTGATCTTCGGGCTCTTGAGCTCGATCCCCGGCAACACCGCACGAGGCAAGGGCCTGCCCGCCTTGGCATCAGCCAGGGCGAACACGCCTTGGTACAGGCCGGTATCCTCGAACCCAAGGCTGTCGCCCTTCTCCAGCTGACTGCGTATCTGCGGGTTGCGCAGCCCCAGCTTCGCACCCAGCTTGCGCGCCGCCTGCTCCGTTGAGCCGGGCATGATCGAGCCAGGCGCGATCAGGTCGCCATCGAGCGCCAGCGTCACGCCGGTGGCCCGGCTGAGCGCCGCCTGGAAGGCGGCATTGCGGCTGGCGTACCACCCCGCGTTGAAGTCAGCGAAGCGATACAACTGGCGTTGATAGTCGGTGGGGTACCCCAGCAGATGAGCGACGCCAAAGTACAGGCCGCCCCGGCGGGTGAACACTTCCTGGCGAAGGGTGCCGTCGTAGGTGTAGGGATAATCCTTGGCATGGTGCTCGGCAAAATCGATGCTGACCTGCATCGGGCCACCGGTGCGGACCGGATTCAGGCCGCCAAGCAGCGTTCGCCCCAACGGCAGGCCGGCAATGAAGTCATCGAACAACCCGCTCAACTGCTTTTCGCTGCGCACCGCCATCAAGCGCTGCTGGTAGGTCTGACCGTTGCCCGACGGAGTCTTCAACGCCCCATCGACCAGCAGCTTGGGAATGTGCAGGCGCGCTGCGCGCCGGTCGATTTCCTCGCGGGCGATACGCCCCAGGTTCGGCACCTGGGGGTCGGCGTTGAAGGTCGACTCCTGCTCGGTCACCGCCAGTACCGCGCACAGATTGCTCTTGCTCGCGGTGATGCGCTGCGCACTGAAGGCGGTCTGGATGTCCCGCGCCCAACCGTCGCGATCACGGGTTGAAGCCGGCAACAGGCGCTTGACCTGGGCCTGCACCTGGGCCGGGTCGGCCTCGGACACCTCAGGCGAGGTCGTACACCCCTGCAACGCCCCAAGGATCAACAGCCCGACGGCGGCCAGCCTGCCGCCCGCTCTTGCGCTCAAGGCTGATCGCCCACCAGGTAGGTCTTGCTGAGGTGGCGGAACAACGGGTGGCCGGCACTGCCCATCAGCTCGAACAGCACCATCTCGCGGGTCACCACCTGCGCCCCGGCATCGCGCATGCGGGCCAGGCCCGCCGCCTTGCTGGCGGGCGTACGGCTGTCGCAGGCATCCTCGACCACGAATACCTGCTTGCCCAGGGCCAGCAGGCCGAGCACGGTCTGCAACACGCAGACGTGGGTCTCCATGCCGCAGACGATCACCTGCCCACGCGCCATCAAACTCGCCGGCAGGCACTCGGCGGCCACGCAGGAGAAATGCTGTTTTTCCACGATTTCGGCCGCCGGCGAGGCTGCCTTGAGTTCGGCCAGGGTCGGGCCAAGGCCTTTGGGGTACTGCTCGGAAATCACCGTCGGCAGTTCCAGCTCGGCGGCCACCGCCAGCAGCCAGCGGGCCCGCGCACGGGTGCCTTCGGGGTCGCTCATGGCACCTATGAGTTTTTCCTGGATATCGACGACCAGCAGCGTGGCCTTGCGAGGATCGATCAGCATTGTCAGCCCCTTGCCTGGGAAAATGGACAGCCCGCGATGGGCCGCAAAGGCCACTAGGCTGGCCGAGGCAAGGGGCGACGTCAATCACGCGCAGCGTCGAAGCGGTTCCAGGGCATCGATCAGTGCGCCCAGCACCTGGTCTTCGTGCTCGTGAATGAAGAAGTGCCCACCGGGCAGGACCTTGAGCGAAAAGTCTCCCTGCGTCTCCTGGCGCCAGGCCTGCAACTGGTCCTGGCTGGCCCGGTCGGCCTCGCCGCCCAGCACATGCAGCGGGCAATCCAGGGGCGGGCGCCGGCGATAGGCATAGCGCCCACACAACAGGAAATCCGCCCGCAGGATCGGCAAGGTGAGGCTCATCAGCTCCTGGTTGGCCAGCACTTGCTCGGGCGTGCCCTGCAGATTGCGCAGCTCTGCGATCAGTTCATCATCGCCCCGGGGCTCGCGCCATCGCGCGCCGTCATAGTCTTCGCGCCGGGTCGGCGCCGCGGTGCCGCTGGCAAACAGCGCTAGCGGCGGTGGGCAGCCCAGCGCTGGCAGCTCGTGGGCAAGCTCGAAGGCCAGCAGCGCCCCCAGGCTATGCCCGAGCAATGCATAAGCGTCACCGGCCACGGGCCGCTGCTCGACGGCCAGTTGCCGGGCCAGGGCCTGCATGTCGGTCTGCAAGGGCTCGCCCAGGCGTGCGCCGCGCCCGGGCAACTCCACCGGGTGCACCTGCAACCAGGCCGGCAGCTTGCGGCGCCAACGGCTGTAGAGCATGGCGCTGGCGCCAGAGTAAGGCAGGCACAGCAGGTTCACTGCTTTCACCGCCAATGCCTCATTGCACCTGGGCTTGCGCCATCTTCTGGCGCAGGCTCAACGGTCGCATGTCGGTCCAGACTTCATCGATGTAGGCCAGGCAGTCCTTCTTCAGGCCGCTCTTGCCCGCGGCGCGCCAGCCGTTGGGGATCGCCTTGTAGTCAGGCCAGATGGAATATTGCTCTTCGTGGTTGACCACTACCTGGAACACGATATCGTCGCGGTCGAATACGGACGTCATTGCCTGTCTCCTTGAATGATGAAGGCCGCTGCGCAGGTGCGCAGGGCGGCTTCCCATGAGACGAAGGGCCTGCAGCGAAAATTAGTCGCCTGCCGCGCTTTGCAAGCGACGCGGATGGTGGCATATATCCAGGTCACCTTGGCAACGCCCATTCTGGAGGTTCCCCATGCTCGGCGTGACCGACTACGGCGCATTCGTTATCGCGTTTCTCATCCTCCTGGCCATCCCCGGCCCCGGCAATTTCGCGCTGATCACCGCCACCGGCAAGGGCGGCATCAAGGGCGGGCTGGCGGCGACCTTGGGCGTGATCCTCGGCGACCAGGTGCTGATGTGGCTGGCGGTGGCCGGCGTTGCCACGCTGCTGGCCACCTACCCGGCGGCCTTTCACGTGGTGCAATGGGCAGGTGCCGCCTACCTGGCCTGGCTCGGCCTGCGCATGGTGCTGAGCAAACCGGGCAGCGCCCCGCGCGAGAGCCGCATGGCCAGCGGGCACTACCTGCGCCAGACCATGATGATCACCCTGCTCAACCCCAAGGCGATCATGTTCTACATGGCCTTCTTCCCCCTGTTCGTCGACCCGGTTCGCCACCAGGGCGTGGTGACCTTCGCCTTCATGGCTGTGACCGTAGCCGCGCTGACCTTCCTGTATGGCCTGGTGGCGGTGCTGCTGACCCATCACCTGGCCGAACGCATGCGCGCCAACCCGCGGGTGTCCAACCTGCTGGAGCGCCTGGCCGGCGCTTGTCTGGTGGGGTTCGGCATCAAGCTGGCGGCGATGCGCTGAAACTCAGGCATCACGCAGCAGGTCGTGGGCGTCGAGCAGGCGGAAGGCCACCTGCGGGTTGCGTTCAAGACCACGGCGTATGGCCGCCGGGATCGCCTGGCGGGTCTTGCGGCACAGACCGGGTTGGTCATCCAGCTCGATGCTGATGCCACGCATGGTGCGGACCTCGTTGTAGCCCGGGGCGATCCGCACGCGGATGCCCAACTGCTCGAACAGGCGCACCTGCAGGCGCTCCAGATCGTCCAGGTCCTTGAGGTTTTCCAGACGTTCGAGCAGGCGTTTTTCTTCCTGGCGGGTCAGCAGCAGGATCCGCCGGGCCTGGGGCGCGCCTTCATGCAGCCGTTCGCGCCCGCAGTCGCAGAGGCCCGGGGGGCAGGGTTGGCGAAGTGGGTGCTCGTCGAGGGTCATGGAGCAAGCATAGATCTTTCCCTGTCCAACTTCATGAGGGCCATGCAATCCCCCGCTTGCATCGATCGCCGCACTTTTCTGGCAAGCAATGGTCTACCCCCTCTTTTGCCGTGAGCAATCGATTGCCGGCCGTTTTTCGCCATGCACAAAGCGGGGCCAAAAGCCCTGTGCTTGTGTAGGATGGGCAGCTAGGCGCTGCCAGTCATAGGGAGATTTTCATGCGCGTCCTGTCATCCGTTGTCCGTCTTGCCGCCCTGTCGCTGGGCCTTGTCGCCTCCACTGGCGCCTTGGCCTTCACGGGCGAAGAGGGGCGACTGATCGAGTCGATCAACGCCTACCGCAGCCAGGCCCAGCGCTGCGGCGGCGAGGCCTCGCTGGAGCTGCCACCGCTCAACAGCGATACCCGCCTGGCGCTCTCGCCAGAGGGCACCCGCGACCTGCAACAGGCCATGAGCCGCGCCGCCTATCCCATGGTCAATGTCCAGGCCATCAGCCTGTCCGGCCCGCGCGACGCCCGGGCGGCGATGAACGCCATCGAGGAAAGCTTCTGCCAAGTGGTGCTCGACCCTCAGTTCGTCGACATCGGCGTCAGCCAGGAAGGCCGGGACTGGCGAATCGTCCTGGCCCGACCGCTGCTCAGCGGGCGCCTCGGTGACTGGCAGGCCGAAGGCCAGAAACTGATGCAAGCGATCAATGCCGCGCGCAAGGTACCACGCCAGTGCGGTGGCCAACCCTTTGCCCCGGCCCCGGCCCTGAGCTGGAACAACACGCTGGCCGGAGTCGCCGCCAGCCATACCCGGGCCATGGCCAACCAGAACTTCTTCGACCACATCGACCGCGACGGCCGCACCCCTGGCGACCGGGCGGAGCTGGCCGGTTATCTGTACCGGCAGATCGGCGAGAACATCGCCGCCGGCCGTGACACACCGGGCAAGGTCGTCGATGGCTGGCTGGCCAGTCCCGGCCATTGCGCCATCCTGATGAGCCCCGACTTCAGCGAGCTGGGCGCGGCCTATGCGGTGGATCCCAAGAGCGATGCGGGGATCTACTGGACCGGGCTGTTCGGATCGCCGCAGTGACTTGCGGGCCGCTTGGCAGCCTTCGCGGGCGAACCCGCGAAGGGGCCCCTCATCACGTGCCCTGCCGTCCTGATTCCCGCAGCTCCAGCGCCGTACAGCCAAACCTGCGCCGCACGCACTTGCCCAGGTAGCTGACATCCCCCAACCCGACCTCATCGGCGATCTGCGCCAGGCCATGGCTGGAGTTGAGCAACCGCCAGCGCGCCTGCTGCAGGCGCATCTCCAGCCACCAGGCCTTGGCGCTCATACCATGGTTGGCCTGGAACTGGCGGTCCAATTGACGGCGGCTGACACCCAGTTCGACGGCCAGTTGCTCGATGGTCAGGCTCGCCCCCAGATGATGTCGCATCAACGCGGTCGCACGCTGGACCTGCCGCCCCTGCCCTGGCTCCTGTTCCAGCGAACGCAAGGCATGGCGACTGTCGCGGGTCTCATCCACGAGCATGTCGGCCAGCCCCTTGAGCGCCCGCGCCCGGCCACAGGTGCGTGACAGCAGCTCCACCGCCAGGTCGATGGCCGCCGTGCCCCCTGCACAGGAGATGCGTGCCCCATCGAAACAGTACAACTGCTCGCGCAGCACCTGCAGATGCGGGAATGTGGCGCGAAACTCCGCCTCATGCCGCCAATGCACCACCACCCTGTGGCCGTCGAGCAAGCCGCAGGCCGCCAGCAGGAATGCCGCATTGTCGACACATACCAGCTTCACCCCAACCCGGGCGGCACGCTTGAGCAAGGCCTGGTAGCGTGGCGCCAGCGCCGACGTGGCCGCCGCGCTGCGGCCACCGAACAGCACCAGGTAGTCATACGCCTTGAGATCCACCGATTGCGCCGTGGCCTCCACCTGCACCACGGCGCCACTGCTGGAGGGCACCGGCTCGGCCGTCAGGCCCAGCAAGGTCCAGCTGCAGTAACGCTGGCGGCTGTAGTCCTCGTCGTCGGCGCTAAAGCGCAGCTTGTCGAGAAAGGCACCGAACGGCAGCAAGGCGAATTCCGGCAGCGGGACGATCAGCAGGCGGATGTCGGGAGTCATCGAGAGCATGTCCAAAAACAACCACAGGATGTCCGGATAATACCCTTCCAATCACGTCGCGTCCTCTAGACTGGCGCCCTCTACACCCGAAGGCACTCCCCCATGGCACTGGATACCTGGCTCATCTACCTGCTGGCCAGCATCGGCTTGTCCCTGACCCCTGGTCCGAACAGCCTGCTGGCCCTGACCCACGGCGCGCTCTATGGCGCCCGGCGCACCCTGTTCACCATCGTTGGTGGCGTGTTCGGCTTCAGTGCGCTGATCGCCCTGGCCATGTTCGGCCTGAGCGCCCTGCTGCACACCTCGGCCTCGCTGCTGCAAGCGCTCAAATGGGTCGGTGGGGCGTATTTGCTGTGGCTGGGCATCCAGCTCTGGCGTAGCCCGGCGATGCGCCTGGAGCTGGCCGAAGGCGCCGCGCGCCTGGGCAATGGTGGGTTGTTCCGCCAGGGCTTCCTGTCGGCGATGGCCAACCCCAAGGTGTTGTTGTTCTACGGGGCCTTCCTGCCGCAGTTCATCGATCCACAGCGTGGGCTGGCGATGCAGTTCGTGGTCATGGCGGCCACCTTCGCCAGCGTGGAGTTCGTGGTCGAATGCCTGCTGGCACGTCTGGCCTTTCGCGTACGCCCCTGGCTGGCCAAGGGCGGCCGTGGCTTCAACCGTTGCTGCGGGACGCTGTTCGCGCTGATCGGCGTGGCCCTGCCGCTGGGACACTGAGCCCGTCTACACTCAAGGGCCTCACAGGCGCAATGCACGAGGCCCCATGCCCGACAACCTGTTCGCCGCCCTTCCCTCACCCGACCCGCACGCCGCCGAGCAGTTCGACGACCTGCTGCGTCGCCCGGGCCTGCGCATCGAGCGCATCGTCTCCAGCGGCCAGGCCAGCCCGCCCGACTATTGGTACGACCAGGCCGAGGGCGAATGGGTACTGCTGCTCAGCGGTAGCGCCGGGCTCAGGCTGGAGCATGAGCGACAGGTACGGGTGCTGCGCCCCGGCGATCACCTGGACATCCCGGCCCACTGCCGTCACCGGGTGGAATGGACCGAAGCCGGGGTGACGACCGTATGGCTGGCGGTGTTCTACGGCACCTGAGGCTGGGCAAGGCCGCTCGGCCCACCCTGCAACCTGTAGAAGCGCCACGGCAGCATCACTGCCGCCACCGCCAGGCCACTGGCAAAACCGACCCAGACCCCGACCGGACCCAACGGGGAATGGAACGCCAGGCCATAGCTGAGCGGCAGCGCCAGCAGCCAGTAACTGACCAGGGTCACGCCCACCGGCCAGCGATAATCCTGCAGCCCACGCAAGGCGCCCAGAGCCGTGGACTGCAAGCCATCGGCGATCTGCATGGTCGCGACCACCACGAACATCGGCACGGCAATGGCGATCACCTGCGGGTCGTCGCTCATGGTTTCGGCGATCGTTCGGCCAAAGACCACCAGAAGCAAGGTGCTGGCGACCATCCAGCCACTGACGCTGATGAACGTGGCGCTGCCAATCGCCTTGATCCGCGCGGTTTCACCACGGCCCCTGGCCTGGCTGATACGGATACTCACCGCTGCGGCCATGCCCAGGGGCAGCATGTACAACAACGAACCGATCGACTGCACCACCTGGTTGGCAGCCAGTGCCGCTGTACCCAGCCAGCCCAGCATCCAGGCAGCGATCACCACCGCGCCGGCTTCGGCCAGGTAACCCAGGCCCAGGGGCCAACCCTCGCCCACCAGCGTGCGCCAGGCCAATCGCGGCCCTGGCATCGCCTGCCGGTAGAGCGCCAACGAGGGCGCCAGGTGCCAATAGGCAAATGCCACCAGCACCGCCAGGGATTCGGCCAGCACGCTGGCGATGCCCGCCCCCATCAGGCCCAGGGCCGGCAGGCCGAAATGACCGTGGATCAGGCTGTAGCTCAAGGGAATATTGAACACCACCGCGCTCATCACCACCGCAACCGCCACCCACGGGCGACCGATGGCTTCCAGCACGTCCTTGAACACCACGGCCAGGCAGAACGGGATCAGGAACACTGCCATTGCCTGCCAGTACGGTGTCAGCAGTTGTGCATCCGGCAACGGCACGCCGGCCCATCGCAATACGGGCAGGATGCCGAGCATCGCCAGACAGCCGAGGGTGCCCACCAGCAGCCCGTACCCCAGGCCCGCGCGCAGCGTGCGCGCCACGGCGCCCGCATCACCGGCACCGAAGGCATGGCCAACCCGCACGCTGAGGGTCGCAAGCATCCCGTAAAGCCCGGCATGGAAAATCAGCCCGGCGCTGGCCGTGAGCGACACGCAGGCCAGCACCAGCGTCCCCAGCGAGGCCAGCATCAGGGTATCGGTCAGGCTGATCAGCTCGCTGGCCGACAAGCCAAGCACCAGCGGCAAAGCCAGGCGCAGCAAACCCGGCAGCTCGGCCAGCCAGCGGAATTCAGGGCGCGAAGTGGATGCAGACACGGCAGCGATCTCCATTTCACATACGGCGCGTATGCTAATACCGCTTATTGACATACGCAACGTATGTTAAATTGTCGCCACCGTATGTTCCTGGAGCAGCCCATGCCCGCACCCCGTCGTAGCCGCGCCGCGATGAGCGCTGAAACCACCGAGCGGCTGATCGCTGTCGCCCGCCGTCAGTTCGCTGAAAAAGGCTTCACCGCCGTTGTCATGGATGAACTCTGTGCCGAGGCCGACCTTACCCGAGGCGCCCTGCATCATCATTTCGGTGGCAAGGCCGGGCTGTTCACCGCCGTGGTGACCCACCTGCTCGACGAGATCAACCAGGCGCTGGATGAGCGTTTCGCCACCCACACCGACCCATGGGAGGGCTACCTGGACACCTGCCTGTATTACTACGACCTGCTCCACGACCAGGCCTTGCGCCGGATCCTGCTGCAAGATGCCCCAGCTGTGCTCGGCCCACGCCTGCGCGAGCTCGAAGAAGAGAGCTATATCGGCCCCATGGCCGATGGGTTGACGGCCCTGCAACACGCCGGCGTCTTGCGCGAGTTCGACCCCGTGGCCATGGCCCATCTGATCAATGGAGCCATGGGCGACAGCGGAATGTGGGTGATGGCCCAGGACGACACGCAAAAGGCGGCAGAACGCGTCAAATCCGCGCTCAAGTGCCTCATGGAAGGGCTGCGTCGCCCAGATTCCACACCCTCGCCGTGAATTTTCAAGCCAGGATAAATTGACAAATTTTTGGACTTTTTGACTGCATGATCTAGGCTTTTTAGCGTCATTCAGCACATTCCTCCTCGCGGTAACCTGCCCTGACCAATTATGTACCAACTTGTTAATTAGCTTGCTAAGGGCCTAAACTGCGCGGAGTCCCACCTGCGAGATCCCTGGCAATGACACAGACACCCCGCGCCTCTGGCGCCTCAACATTCATCCTGGTCGGCCTGGGCGTGGTCATCGCCCTGCTCGGCCTGCTCCTGGCCGCTGGCGGCATCAAGCTGGCCGGCCTGGGAGGTTCCTGGTACTTCCTGATCGGCGGCCTGGCCATGGCCATCGCCGGCGTGCTCATCGCCCGCCGCAAGCCTGCTGGCGCCTGGCTGTTCGCCGCCTTCCTGGCCGGCACCGCGATCTGGGCCGTGATCGACGCAGGCCTTGTCTTCTGGCCGCTGTTCTCGCGCTTGTTCATGTTCTCGGCCATCGGCCTGGTGGTGGCGCTGGTCTACCCGATGCTAGTGCGCGCCAGCGGTGGCAACTCCGGCCGCGGCGCCTATGCGGTGGCCGGCGTGCTGGCCGTGGCGCTGGCGATAGGGGCTGGCAACATGTTCGTCGCCCATCCAAGCGTCGCGCCGAGCGGCAAGGGCCCAGGCATGACGCCGGTCGAGCCCGGTCAGGCGCAGAAGGATTGGGCCCATTACGGCAACACCGAGGGCGGTAGCCGCTTCGCCGCTCTGGACCAGGTCAACCGCGACAACGTGAACAAGCTCAAGGTCGCCTGGACCTACCACACCGGCGACGTGGCCCAGAGCGATGGCAATGGTGCCGAGGACCAGCTGACCCCGCTGCAGGTGGGCGACAAGGTGTTCATCTGCACCCCGCACAACAACCTGATCGCACTGGATGCGGACACCGGCAAGGAACTCTGGAAGAACGAAATCAACGCCCGGTCCAAGGTCTGGCAGCGCTGCCGCGGCATGGCCTATTTCGACGCCACCGCCAAGATCGCCCAGCCGACCCAGCCCGGCAGCTCGCCGATCGCAGCCGCCAACGTGCCGGCTGGCGCCAACTGCCAGCGACGCCTGCTGACCAACACCATCGATGGCCGCCTGATCGCCGTCGATGCCGACACCGGTGCGTTCTGCAAAGGTTTCGGCAGCAACGGCCAGGTCGACCTCAAGGTAGGCCTGGGCGATGTGCCGGACTCCTACTACCAGTTGTCTTCCGCCCCACTGATGGCCGGCACCACCGTGGTGGTCGGCGGCCGCGTGGCCGACAACGTCCAGACCGACATGCCAGGCGGCGTGATCCGCGGCTTCGACGTCATCACCGGGCAGATGCGCTGGGCCTTCGACCCGGGCAACCCGCAAGACCGCAACGCGCCGCAAGGCGACAGCACCTACGTACGCAGTACCCCCAACAGTTGGGCGCCGATGTCCTATGACCAGGCAATGAACACCGTATTCCTGCCGATGGGCAGCTCCTCCACCGACATCTACGGCGTCGAGCGCAATGCACTGGACCACACCTATGGCGCCTCGGTACTGGCCCTGGACGCCACCACCGGTAACCAGAAGTGGGTGTTCCAGACCGTGCACAACGATCTGTGGGACTTCGACCTGCCGATGCAACCCAGCCTGATCGATTTCACCCGGGACGACGGCAAGACCGTCCCGGCAGTGGTGATCGGCACCAAGGCCGGACAGATCTACGTGCTCGACCGCGCCACCGGCACGCCGCTGACCCAGGTCGACGAAGTGCCGGTCAAGCCGGGCAACATCCCCAACGAGCCGTACTCCCCGACCCAGCCCAAGTCCGTCGGCATGCCACAGATCGGCGCGCAGACCCTGACCGAGTCGGACATGTGGGGCGCCACACCGTATGACCAGCTGCTGTGCCGCATCGACTTCAAGAAGATGCGCTACGACGGCCTGTACACCGCACCGGGGACCGACCTGTCGCTGAGCTTCCCAGGCTCGCTCGGCGGCATGAACTGGGGCAGCGTCTCCACCGACCCGGTGCACGGGTTCATCTTCGTCAACGACATGCGCCTGGGCCTGTGGATCCAGATGATCCCTTCGCAAAACAAGGGTCAGGCAACCTCCGGTGGCGAAGCGCTGAACACCGGCATGGGCGCCGTACCGCTCAAGGGCACGCCCTACGCGGTGAACAAGAACCGCTTCCTGTCGATAGCCGGCATCCCGTGCCAGGCGCCGCCGTTCGGCACCCTGACCGCCATCGACATGAAAACCCGGCAGATCGCCTGGCAGGTGCCTGTCGGCACGGTCGAGGACACCGGCCCTCTCGGTATCCGCATGCACCTGCCGATCAAGATCGGCCTGCCGACCCTCGGCGGCACGCTGGCCACCCAGGGCGGCCTGGTGTTCATCGCCGGCACCCAGGACTTCTACCTGCGTGCCTACGACAGCAGCAACGGTAACGAGATCTGGAAAGCCCGCCTGCCCGTCGGCAGCCAGGGTGGCCCGATGACCTATGTCTCGCCCAGGACCGGCAAGCAGTATGTGGTGGTCACCGCAGGCGGGGCGCGGCAGTCCCCTGACCGTGGCGACTACGTGATGGCCTACGCCCTGCCGTAACCCCTTCGCGGGCAAGCCCGCTCCCACAGGTTCCGCGTGGCCCTTGCCAGAGCAGGCCTGCCCAGCCCCACAGGCCCTTGTGGGAGCGGGCTTGCCCGCGAAAGGGCCCTCACCGACAACCCGAGACCCAGCAATGCCATCCGCTATTCGCTTCACTCCCGCTCTTCTGCTGGCCCTGGCCACTACCCCCGCCCTGGCCGAGGGCGACCTGATGACCCGCAATACCCTGACCGGCGACTGGGGCGGCCTGCGTCACCAGCTCGAAGAGGACGGCATCCGCTTCACCGGCGACTACAGCGGTGAGACCGCCTACAACGCCCACGGCGGCCTGCACCGTTCTGCGCGCTACTCGCAGAACCTCAAGCTCGGCGTACAGTTCGACCTCTCGAAGCTGTACGGCCTGGACAACGGCGGCAAGGTCCAGCTGACCATCAACGACCGCCGCGGCAACAGTGCCTCCGAGGATCTGGTGGGCAACCGCCTGCCGATCCAGGAAAACTACGGAGGCCTCTATACCCGCCTGACCGAACTGAGCTACGAGCGCACCCTGTTCACCCCGGCGCTGAACGTCAAGCTGGGCTACATGGCCATGGGCAATGACCTGGGCGGGCTCGACAGCGGCATCCTCTGCAACTTCATGAACGCCGGTTTCTGCGGCCACCCGCTGAACATGTCCGGCGGCAGCGGCTGGACCAACTACCCCAACGCGCATCTGGGCGTGCGGGTCAAATACGACCTGTCGCCCGCCTGGCAGGTGCGCGTGGCAGCGTTCAACGTCGACCCCGAGAGCAACGGCAACTCCAGCCGTGCCTGGCACCTGGGGCCCAAGCACACCACCGGCACCGTGGTGCCGGTTGAACTGGTGTACAAGCTGCAAGGCGAGCTGCCTGGCGAGTACAAGCTCGGCTACTACTACGACAGCTCGGACGTCAAACGCATCGGCAGTGACAAGCTCGTGTCCGGCCGTGGCGGCCATTACCTGCTGGTCGACCAGGCCGTATGGAGCGACCCCGCCTCGCCGGGCCGCAGCCTGCATGCCTTCGGCCAGTACTCGGCCTCCAGCGAGGCCGCCTCGCCGTTCACCAAGTGGTATGGCACAGGTGTCGTGCTGTACAAGCCATTCGAAAGCCGCCCGCACGACACGTTGGCCCTGGGCTACGGGCGCGCCGTGCCCAACCCGCGCAGCCGCGATGTGCTCGAAGAGGCCGCGCTGGCCGCCGGGCAGGGCTTCCCCGACCTGGACAGCGCCGAACAACTGATCGAGCTGAGCTACGGCTACCAGGCCACCCCCTGGCTGAACCTGCGGCCGGATGTGCAATACATCATCGAGCCGGGCGCGTTCTCCGGACAGAGCATCGACAATGCGCTGGTGGTGGGCTTGCAGGTCAAGGCGAGCTTCTGATCGTCCGTACGCACGGCAGCCTTCTTGCGGGCTACCCAGTTTTTTCCTGCCTACCGAACACATTTTTAATAATTTTCCGTTCCAGCCCCCTGCTCCAGTATTCGCCGCAACTACAACAACAAAGAGCGGGGAGTACATATGAGTGCAAGTGCGTCCATGCCTGCCACCGCGCAGGCGAATCAAGCCGGCTTCCGCCGGGTGTTGGGGTTGGGATCGCTGTTGGCGGTGGCCATTGGGCTGGTGGTGTCCCAGGGCGTGATGGTGATGATGCTGCAAGGCGTCGGCGCCGCAGGCCTTGGGTTCATCGTGCCCCTGGGGTTGGCCTACCTGCTGGCGTTGAGCTACGCCTGTTCGTTTTCGGAACTGGCGCTGCTCATACCGCGTGCCGGCAGCCTCTCCAGCTATACCGAAGTGGCTCTGGGGCACTTCCCGGCGATTCTCGCGACCTTCTCGGGCTATGTGGTGGTGGCCATGTTCGCCCTCTCGGCCGAGCTGCTGTTGCTCGACCTGATCGTCGGCAAGGTCTACCCCGGGGTGTTCCCGGAGTTCTCGGTGGCCTTCGCGGTGCTGGCTCTGTTCACCGTGCTCAACCTCATGGGCATCGACATCTTCGCCAAGCTGCAGAACGCCATGGCCGTGGTGATGGTCATCGTGCTGCTGATCCTCGGTATCGCGGCCATCAGCGAGGGGCATGATGCGGGCGCCACCAGCACCTTGCTGCAAGGTGACTGGAACCCCATGGGGGCCGGCGTGCTGGCGTTGACGGCCATGGCTGTCTGGGGCTTCGTCGGTGCCGAGTTCGTCTGCTCTCTGGTGGAGGAAACCCGTAAACCGGAGCGCAACATCCCACGCTCGATGATGATCGGCCTGACCGTCATCTTCGCCACCATCGCCTTGTATGGCCTGGGTGCGTTGTTCCTGGTCCCACGCGAGGCGCTGTCCACCGATGCCCTGCCGCATTACCTGTTCGCCACCACGGTGTTCGGCAAAACCGGCGAGGTGTTCCTGGTGATTGCCGCGGTGACCGCCACCTGCAGCACCCTCAACACGTCCCTGGCGGCCATTCCGCGCATGCTCTACGGCATGGCGTGCAACGGCCAGGCCTTTCCGCAGTTCAAGCGCCTGAGCCCCCGCGCCAACACCCCTTGGGTGGCGGTGCTGTTCGTTGCCGCGATCACCGGCCTGCCGATCCTGGTCATGGGCCAGAACGCCGCGGCGATCAACCTGCTGCTGCTCTCCGCCGCCCTGGCCTGGCTACTGGCGTACATCATCGTGCATCTGGATGTGATCGCCCTGCGCCGTCGTTACCCGCACCTGGCACGCCCCTTCCGCACCCCCTTCTATCCGCTGCCGCAGTTGTTCGGTATCGGTGGCATGCTCTATGCGATCTGGTATGCCTCCCCCAGCCCGGACATGACCGGCAGGATCTTCGGCGTCGCCGGTGTGGTGCTGGTGGTCGTTTCGCTGATCGCGGTGGCATGGATCAAGTGCGTGATGAAAAAGCCGCTGTTCAAGCCTGAACCGATGTAAACCTAGGGGCTGCTTCGGCAGCCCTTTTCGCGGCACACGACCGCTCCTACAGGTTCATGCAAGACTCAACGCTTGCATGAACCTGTAGGAGCGGTCGTGTGCCGCGAAGGCGCTCCAGGGGCGCTACCGAACCTCGCGCAGGTGCTCCACCAAGCGCAGCAGCATCGCATCGCATGCCTTCAGCTGCTCGACACTGACGAACTCATCCGGCTTGTGCCCCTGGTCCATGCTGCCCGGTCCGCAGACCACCGTCGGTATACCCGCCTGATCGAACAGCCCGCCTTCAGTACCGAACGCCACGGTGCCGAACTCATCGGAGCCACTGAGCAACGCCACCAGTTGCGCCGCCTCGCTGTCGGGCGGCGTCGCCAAGCCAGGATAGGCGCTCAATGGTTGCAAGCGGATATCACTGCCAGCGCTCACCGCACGCATGCGCGGCAACAGCTCGGCCTCGGCGTAGCGTTGCAGCTGGTCGGCCACGGCCTGGGCCTCGAAGCCGGGTAAGGCACGCACTTCGAAGTCGAACTCGCACTCGGCCGGGACGATGTTCAGTGCCCTGCCCCCCTTGATCACCCCGGTCTGCACCGTGGAAAACGGCGGGTCGAAACGCTCGTCGTGATGCTCAGGCCGGGCCAGGCCATCACCGATCTCGCCGAGCTTGCCGATCAGCCGCGCGGCATATTCGATCGCATTGACGCCATAGGGCGCATACGCCGAATGGCAGGCAGCGCCATGTACCTGGCAGCGCATGGCCAGCTTGCCTTTGTGGCCAAGCACCGGCTTGAGCTCGGTGGGTTCGCCGATCAGGCACAGGCGCGGCTTGTGTGCACGCTGTTCAAGGGCGGCAAGCATGGAGCGTACCCCTAGGCAGCCGACCTCTTCGTCGTAGGAAAACGCCAGATGCACTGGCCACTTCAGCGGTTGCGCGAGAAACGCCGGCACCGCCGCCAGTACCGAGGCGATGAAGCCTTTCATGTCCGCGGTGCCACGCCCATACAGACGCCCGTCACGCTCGGTCAGGGCGAAAGGCTCGACCGTCCAGGCCTGGCCGTCCACCGGCACCACGTCGGTATGCCCGGACAGCACCACGCCGCCCCGGTCCTTGGGACCGATGGTGGCGAACAGGTTGGCCTTGGTACCTTCATCGTTGTGGAACAGCTCGCAGTCCACGCCCAGCCCGGCCAGGTAATCACGAATGAAGTCGATCAACGCCAGGTTGGACTCACGACTGACGGTGGCAAAGCCCACCAGCCGGGCCAGCAGTTCGCGGCTACTCGACTCATTCATCGCCCGGCACCCCGTAGCTCGGTGCGGCAGTGGGGTTCAGGGCGCGGGTCACATAGTCCTGCATCTGTGGACGATAGTCCTGCCACAGCTTGGCCAGCGCGCCGATCGGGTCCTCGTCGGCCCAATCCACCCGCAGGTCCACCAGCGGCCAGGTCAGCTCACCGGCAATTTTCATCGCAGCCGAATGCACCGGCCCCGCTTCACCGCCGGCGGCCATGGCCGCCTGCATCGCCGCCAGCAGGCGGTCGGCCAGGTGCCCCGCCGTCTGCTCGAAGGCCTGGACCATCGCCTCGATCACCTGGACCGACGACAACAGGTTGCCCGCTGCCGCGCATTGCTCCCCGGCCACCGCATTGTGCACACCCAAGGCCTCCTTGCCGGTGAACAGCGCCACCTGGCCCTGGCTGTCGATCACCGTCACCTGGCGGTACTCGCTCCAGCCATTGGCCGTGAGCACCCGGTCCAGTGCCGCCGCCGGCAACTGCCCTTGCTCCAGGGCGTCAAGAATCTGTGGACCCAGGGCGGGCAAGGTGATGTTCTGCGTGGCCACCGCGCCGACACCGGCACGTACCCAGGGGCACCGGGCGCCCACGGCGATGCTCGACGAGCTGATGGCGATACCGAGCTGGCCGGTTTCCTGACAACGGCCAATGATGGAAAAAGTCATGTTCTGTGGCTCCTGTGGGTCTGTCCAATGCACTGCGAAAACAACTTTTTTCGCGCGAGTGAAGGCATTCTGGGCAAAAGCCATTGGCCCACGAAACCAACTTTTTCCTAGGTCCAGAAAAGGAAAAAACTAAGGCAATGAAACATAAAGAAAGATTGCCCCCGAAAGACCGTAAAGCACCGCTGAAAGCCTTGCGGCTCAAGGCCTTCGGTAATTTATAGGCAAGTACTAGCTAAATAATATTTTCGCGATTCAACGTGCGTCCCTAGTCTGGCTCCAGGCAAAGGCGGTACCCAACCGACCTGAATAAAACCGCCTTCCAAGAAGGGCTCAGACATGACATTGAACAACATCGAAATCGACACCCTCGTGGTCGGCGCCGGTCAGGCTGGCGTCGCCATGAGCGAACACCTGAGCAAACTCGGCGTGCCGCACCTGGTGCTGGAACGCAACCGCATCGCCGAGGCCTGGCGCACCGGACGCTGGGACTCCCTGGTAGCCAACGGCCCGGTCTGGCATGACCGTTTTCCGGGCCTGGAATTCGACCTGGACCCGGACGCCTTCGCCGGCAAGGACCAGGTGGCAGACTATTTCGAAACCTACGTACGCAAGTACAACCTGCCCGTGCGCACCGGCATCGATGTGAAGAGAGTGGTCCGCAACGCCGACCGCCCAGGCTTCACCATCGAAACCAACGAAGGCGTGATCCACGCCAACCGTGTGGTCGCGGCCACCGGCCCATTCCAACGCCCGGTGATCCCGGCCATCGCGCCGAAGGACGAACGCCTGCACCAGATCCACTCGGCGGCCTACTACAACCCCGAACAACTGCCCGAAGGCGCGGTGCTGGTGGTGGGTGCCGGCTCCTCCGGCGTGCAGATCGCCGAAGAGCTGATGCGCGCCGGACGCCAGGTGTACCTGTCGGTGGGTGCCCACGACCGTCCGCCACGGGCCTACCGCAACCGCGACTTCTGCTGGTGGTTGGGCGTGCTGGGCGAATGGGACGCGGAAATCGCCAAGCCCGGCCGTGAACACGTGACCATCGCCGTCAGCGGTGCCCGCGGCGGCCATACCGTGGACTTCCGCGCCCTCGCCCACCAAGGCATGACCCTGGTCGGCCTGACCCAGTCGTTCGACGCTGGCGTGGTGCGCTTCCAGGCCGATCTGGCCGACAACATCCGGCGTGGCGACGAGAACTACCTGGCCCTGCTGGACGCCGCCGATGCCTACATCGAACGCAACGGCCTGGACCTGCCGGAAGAGCCCGAAGCCCGCAAGCGCCTACCAGACCCCGAATGTGTCAGCAACCCGCTGCACGAACTCGACCTGGCACAGGCCGGTGAACACCATCATCTGGGCCACCGGCTACGGCGTGGACTTCAGCTGGCTGCAGGTCGACACCTTCGATGCCAACGGCAAGCCGCAGCACCAGCGCGGCGTGTCCCGCGAGCCGGGCGTGTACTTCCTCGGCCTGCCTTGGCTGTCGCGCCGTGGCTCGTCGTTCATCTGGGGCGTATGGCACGACGCCAAGCACGTCGCCGGCCACATCGCCACCCAGCGAACCTACCTGGCCTACCGCGATCGCGAGCAGCGTGACGCGGATGCCGAGCAGTCCTCAACCCCGATCAAGAAAGTCAGCACCCTCGGAGCGCACTGATGCCTACCCATACCCGTATCCGCATGTTCAACACCAAGGCGACCTACCCCAACCAGTCGCTGGACAATGACCTCTGCCAGGCAGTGCGCGCCGGCAACACCATCTATGTGCGCGGCCAGGTCGGCACCGACTTCGAAGGTCGCCTGGTAGGCCTGGGCGACCCTCGTGCCCAAGCCGAACAAGCGATGAAGAACGTCAAGCAACTGCTCGAAGAAGCCGGTTCGGACATGTCGCACATCGTCAAGACCACCACCTACATCACCGATCCACGCTTCCGGGAGCCTGTGTACCAGGAAGTCGGCAAGTGGCTCAAAGGGGTGTTCCCGATCTCCACCGGCCTGGTGGTGGCGGGCCTGGCCCAGGCTGAATGGCTGATGGAGATCGATGTGATCGCCGTGGTGCCGGATCAGGCGTGAGGCATGCCAGGGCCGCATTGCGGCCCCATCGCGGGGCAACCCGCTCCCCCGGACGCATGAAGTCCGTGGAAGCGGGTTTGCCCCGCAATGTTTTTACAGCCTTGCCAGCTCCTCCCGGCAGAACTCGACGAACAACTGCGCAGGCTTGGTCAACTGAACCCGCTTCAACCGCGCCGCCGCCAGCCCCGACAACGCTACCGGCTCGGCGATGTCCACCGTCACCAGTCGCTGTCCATCGTAGGTGTATTCAGAGTGCGGCCGGGTCACCAGCAGCGAAAACCCAAACCCCTGCCCCACCATCCCCCGCACCATCTCGATCGACGGCGAACTGAAGACGATGTTCGGCGTCATGCCCATCTCGTTGAACAGGCTGACGAAGTAGGTACGACTCGGCGCCACGTCGAGCAGGATCATCGGCTCCGGACACAGGTCGCGCAGCGACACCTGGGCCTGGCCTGCGAAGCGGTGTTTTTCCGGCAGCAGCACATAGGGCTTTTGCGGCGCCATCAAGGGCTCGGCTTCGATGGTGCCATCCAGGTCATGGTCGTAGAGAAAAGCCAGGTCGAAGGTGCCGGCGGTCAGCCCCTGGATCAGGTCCTGCTGCTCACCGTCGCGCAGACGGATGTCCACGCCCGGGTAGCGCTCGCGAAAACCCGCGATCAGCCTGGGCAGGTACAACGGGGCCACCGTCTCGAAGCAGCCGATATCGATCTGCCCGGCCACCGTGTCGTTGTCGGCCAGGGCGTTCTGCTCGAACTCGTGGGTCATCTGCAGCAAAGCCTTGGTCTTGGCATAGAAGCGCTTGCCGCTGGGCGTCAGCGATACGCCTTGGGCATGGTGACGGATGAACAGTTGAACACCGAAGCTTTCCTCCAGGCTCTTGATGGCCGTGGAGATCGATGGCTGCGCGATGTACAACTGGCGCGACGCCTCGGCGACACTGCCGGCCTCCACGGTGGTGACGAAATACTTGAGTTGACGCAGGGTATAGGAAGCCACGGGCACCTCTCTGCCGCCGCGTGCGGCGTAGCGGATTTTTCCTGTCACCTTACCTTAGCGCCGGGCAGGCCGGCGGCTTGGTGACGAAGGATTTGCCTATGGACTGAGCACATTTTTCATAGGACTGGCGCAAAATGCCTCCACCGGTACAGCGCAACATTGAAGAATGATGCGCTCCGGTGGGAGCAACTGCCTTGAGATAACCCTGGGGGCGCTTCGCGCCCCTTTCGCGGCACAAGGCCGCTCCAGGTACGGCGCAATCTCATGACTCAGCGGTATCCATGCAGGATCGGGAGGGCCGCGCTCATTCAAAGCAGTCGCAATGCTGCTCGTGCACAAGCGAGTTGTCCCTGGCCGGGCCTCGAAAACGCTTACTGCACCACGGCGCACGCCACCCGGGCACCGCCGCCGCCCAGCTTCTCAGGGTGATCGCTGTGATTGTCGCCACCGGCATGAACCATCAGGGCATGTCCCTTGAAATCCTCGGCCTTGAGCCGAGGCGCCAGCACCGGGGTCACGGCCTTGCCGTCGGCACCGACATACAGCGCCGGCAAGTCGCCACGATGACCGCTGTCGTCATAAGGCCCCTTATGGGCGTTGGTCGCGTCCGGGTCCCAGTGGCCACCAGCGGCGCCAGCCGGCACGGGCTTGCCACCCTCCTCGGCCGGGTCGCACGAAGGGCGTTGGTGCAGGTGGAAACCGTGCACGCCTGGCGGCAGATACTCAAGGTCCGGAGTCAACAGCGTGCCGTATCGGTTCTGCTCGAGGGTGACCGTACCGATCACCTTGCCCGGGCCGTCCGGGCCGGCGATCTTCAACTCCACCGTCTGGGCGGCCTGGGCAAGGCCAGCGGCGGCCAGCAAGGTGATGATCAGGACTGTTTTCATGACGTTTCTCCATGGTTCGGGTTGTCAGCGGTCGAACCCACCTGACAGTGGGACCCCACACGCTGCCAGCGATTCCATCCGGCTACAGTCAGAAACGCTTCTGTCTTTTGTAAGGAACCTCTGCTGTCCATGCGCTTTCTACCCAGCAACCACCACAGGAGGGCCACGTCATGCTAGATCCAGCAACCGGCATGCAGCCTGGCGAACGCTATGCCGTCGACAACGAGGAACGCACCTGGCAGTTCTCCGGTTTTTTCCTGGATGGAAAGTACTACCTCGGCCCCGACCAGCAGAACGCCATCGGCTGGCTGGACGGCACCCGCTTCTACTACGACGATGTCGATCCGGATGGCCAGCCGATTTTTCCTGGCCGATTGGCCGGCACAGTCAAGGAACGGGTACTGACGCTGGTCGATGGCACGGCACTCAAGCTCGAGGGTTCGCTGCAGGGCTATCCGAGCGAGCGGCGCAAAGAGCTATGAGCCTCGACCAGTCGTCGCACGATTCGCCGGTGCAATGACGATCAATCGAAGTCCCAGTAAGGCTGGCAATGACCGACCTCGGTCGGGCCGGTGCCATCCGGGCAGTCGAGCGACCAATACGCTAGCTGGGCATGATCGGCGCTGGTAGTGTCACGCTGGCTGGATGGAGGAACCACCTCTGTATCGAAGGTGCTTTCAGGCAGGGGCTCGTTGCCATGCGCAACCTGGGCCATGCTGGCAACTGTCAACAACGCAATCGAGGCGAACTTCTTCATAACGGGTGTCCTTGAAAGGGTTTTCTGGTTTTGCCTGCCGCAGGAGACCTGTCCCAGCTCTCCTACGGACGGTCTGACGGACCTTATCCCTCACACAGGTTCCGGGCACATCCGGAAGCCCCTCCTTTACGTTGCAAGAAACCCACGCTCCGGTCACCCGCGAAGGCTCGCCCGCGGACGCACGATATCCGTGGACCTGGGCCGACCCACGACTTAGGCTGTGGGCGTTATCCTCAACAGAACCCCACCATGGACATGAACCCGCTCGCCCTTTACCCGCGGTTCTGTCGGCCAGCCAACGACGGGCCCCGCCAATGAAACCTTTGGGAAAACGTGAACTGGCACGGTTGGAGCGTGAGCTGATCGCCTGCCTGACCGACGCCTGCGAGACCGCCAAGGCTGAAATCGTCGGTTTCACCTGGCTTACCCACCGGCTCGACCCTGACAGCTTCCCGGCCAGCCTGCGTATTACCTGGGTATTCGAGCGGGAGGTCGAAAAAAAGACAGCCCTGGCCGGCGAGGCAAAGGCACGAATGCTGGCACTCACCGCCAAAGCCCTCGAAGAAGCAGGTGTGCACCTGGAGCATCTGAGCAGGCACGTTCACTTCGACAGCGAACAGGCCTGCGCCCGCAGCCACCAAGGTGACTGGGGCAAACGATTGCAGGCCCATTGAAAAATGACGGATGGCCTTTGGGCCTGTCACGACCCGGTCCGCTTGAGCAACCCTGTTATTTCATCGCTCTACAACCTTGGTCCAATTCATGACTGGCCGTTTCCGATCCGCGACGGATGTATTATCGTGGCGAGGTGCGCATATAAAAGCAGCCTGAGCGATCAGGCCCTAGGCAATACAAGAGGGTGTCATGAGTAACGAGAGCATTAACTGGGACAAGCTGGGCTTCGACTATATCAAGACCGACAAGCGCTACCTGTCCGTATGGCGCAACGGCGAGTGGGACAAAGGCACCCTGACCGAAGACAACGTGCTGCACATCAGTGAAGGCTCCACCGCCCTGCACTATGGCCAGCAATGCTTCGAAGGCCTGAAGGCCTACCGTTGCAAGGACGGCTCGATCAACCTGTTCCGTCCCGACCAGAACGCCGCACGCATGCAGCGCAGCTGCGCCCGCCTGCTGATGCCGCAGGTGCCGACCGACGTGTTCATCGAGGCTTGCAAGCAAGTGGTCAAGGCCAACGAGCGCTTCGTGCCGCCGCACGGCAAAGGCGCCCTGTACCTGCGTCCGTTCGTGATCGGCACCGGCGACAACATTGGCGTGCGCACCGCGCCTGAGTTCATCTTCTCGATCTTCGCCATCCCGGTCGGCTCGTACTTCAAGGGCGGCATGAAGCCGCACAACTTCGTGATCTCCAGCTACGACCGCGCCGCCCCGCAAGGCACCGGCGCCGCCAAGGTCGGCGGCAACTACGCAGCCAGCCTGATGCCGGGCGCCGAAGCGAAGAAGAACAACTTTGCCGACGCCATCTACCTGGACCCGCTGACCCACAGCAAGATCGAGGAAGTCGGTTCGGCCAACTTCTTCGGTATCACCAAGGACAACGAGTTCGTCACCCCGAAGTCTGCCTCCGTCCTGCCTGGCATCACCCGCCTGTCGCTGATGGAGCTGGCCGCCTCGCGCCTGGGCCTGAAAGTGGTCGAAGGCGATGTCGAGATCAGCAAGCTTGATCGCTTCATCGAAGCCGGTGCCTGCGGTACCGCCGCGGTCATCACACCGATCGGCGGCATCGAGTACAACGGCAAGCTGCACGTGTTCCACGACCTGGAGAAGGTCGGCCCGGTCACCCAGAAGCTCTACAACGAGCTGACCGGCATCCAGAGTGGTGACGTCGAAGCGCCAGCAGGCTGGATCGTCAAGGTCGCCTGAAGCCTCGCCCTCCCCTGAAAACGGGGCATGCCAGTGATGGCATGCCCCGTTTTCATTGGTCATACCTTCCTTTGGCGGTGCGCCCTTCGCGGGTGAACCCGCACAGGGTCCCCGCAAGCCTTGTGGGAGCGGGTTTACCCGCGAATGCGCCCGCCCGTTCACCGAAGGTCCAAGGGTGATCTCGACCCCGCAGACACGGGCCGATCAGGTCTTGATGCTGTAGATGAATTTTTCTTAAATCGCAGAGTGTCTATTCTTTGGCACAATCAAATCTCCAATCGCTGCCCAGGTACTAGCATGCCCCGCGTACTGACCATCGAAGACGACGCCGTCACCGCCCAGGAGATCGTCGCCGAACTGTCCAGCCATGGCCTGGAAGTGGACTGGGCCGACAACGGCCGTGAAGGCCTGTCCAAGGCCATCGGTGGCGGCTACGACCTGATCACCCTGGATCGCATGCTGCCCGAGGTCGATGGCCTGACCATCGTCACCACCCTGCGCAACCTGAAGATCGCCACGCCCATCCTGATGATCAGCGCCCTTTCCGATGTCGACGAACGCGTGCGAGGCCTGCGGGCTGGCGGCGACGACTACCTGACCAAGCCATTCGCCTCCGACGAGATGGCCGCACGGGTCGAGGTGCTGCTGCGCCGCAACAGCGTGCCCATGACCCAGACCCGCCTGCAGGTCGCCGATCTCGAACTGGACCTGATCAGCCACGAGGCGCGCCGGGGCGAACAAGCCCTCAACCTGCTGCCCACCGAATACAAGCTGCTGGAATACCTGATGCGCCATGCCGGCCAGGTCATCACGCGGATGATGATCTTCGAGGAAGTCTGGGGCTACCACTTCGATCCCGGCACCAACCTGATCGATGTACACATCGGTCGCCTGCGCAAGAAGATCGATCCGCCCGGCCAGAACCCGCTCATCCGTACCGTGCGGGGCTCCGGCTATGCCATTGCCGAACCCGTCTAAGGGCTGGAGTTCCTCGACCAGCCGTCTGCTGGCCCTGTACAGCTTCCTCTTCGTGGCCTGGAGCAGCATCCTCATGGGGGTGCTGTACTTCGAAGTCTCCAGCTACCTGAACAAGCTCACCCGCCACTCCATGCTACAGCGCCAGCATCTGTTCTCCCACATGAGCGGCAAGCAGCTCGACGACGCGCTGATCGCCAGCCAGGCGTTCGAGGAGCGCGGTTTCGATGCCTACGGCCTGTTCGACGCCCAGTTCAATCCCATCGGCGGACGTGTCCGCTTCATCCCGCCGGAGCTCGGGCTCGACGGCGAAGTTCACGAACTCAAGCGCTGCCTGGACGCCGACGACCCGCACCTGCCCCGCGACAGCTGCGATGCAGTGGCGATACGCATAAAGGACAGCCGCTGGCTGGTGCTGGTGCGCGACAACGGCTCGCTGTTCGTGGTCACCCGCATCATCCTCCACGCCTTGCTCTGGGGCATATCCCTGACCTTGATTCCTGGTTTCGCCGGCTGGTACCTGCTGCGCAGACGGCCGCTCAAGCGTATCCGGGCGATCCAGGCCCAGGCCGAGCTGATTGTCGCGGGTGACCTTACCCATCGCCTGCCGCTGTCGGCACGACGCGACGAGCTGGACATGCTGGCGGCCATCGTCAATGCCATGCTCGACCGTATCGAGCGACTGATGCATGAGGTCAAGGGCGTCTGCGACAACATTGCCCACGACCTGCGCACCCCGCTGACCCGCCTGCGCGCCCAGCTGTACCGGATCCGTCAGCAAAACGGTGACGCCTCACCGCAAGCAGAAGCCCTGGAGCAGGCCATTACCGAGACGGACACGCTGATGGCGCGTTTTCGTGGCCTGCTGCGCATCAGCGAGCTGGAAGACCGTCGACGTCGCGCCGGGTTCGTCGAGCTCGACCCTCATGCCTTGTTGATGGAGCTGCACGACTTCTACCTGCCGCTGGCCGAGGATGGCGGCATTCGCCTGTCCCTGGAACAGCCCGAGCAACTGCCGGCCTTGCACGGGGACCGAGAGCTGCTGTTCGAGGCGCTGGCGAATCTGGTGGGCAACGGCATCAAGTTCACCCCCGAGGGCGGCCAGGTGCGGATTCAGGCACGCGTGTACGCCAGCGGCCTGTATATCGCCATCGAGGACAGCGGACCGGGGATTCCGGAAGATGAACGTGCGGCGGTACTGAAACGCTTCTACCGCAGCGAGGAAGGTCACCGTCACCCAGGATTCGGGCTGGGCTTGTCGATCGTCGCGGCGATCGTCGACCTGCATGGATTCCACCTGGAGGTGGGGGCCAGCGAGTTGGGCGGGGCGAAGCTGGTGCTGCATTGCCCTGTGGGTATGCCCAGATAACGAATGGGGCTGCCGCGCAGCCCCACTCAATGCATCGATCAGTCAGCCAGGCGCCAGGTGGTTGCGCCTTTGCTGTCCTCCAGCACCACACCCATGGCAGTGAGCTGGTCGCGGATACGGTCGGACTCGGCCCAGTTCTTGTCGGCACGCGCCTGCAGACGCGCCTGGATCAGGGCCTCCACCTCGGCAGCATCGACCTTGCCTTCGGCACCGGCGCGCAGAAACTCGTCGGCATCCAGTTGCAGCACGCCAAGCACCTCACCCAGTTCGCGCAGACGTCCAGCCAGGCCGGCAGCGGCCTCTGGATCGCTTTCGCGCAGGCGGTTGATCTCACGCACCAGGTCGAACAGCACGGCACAGGCTTCCGGCGTGCCGAAGTCGTCGTTCATCGCCACGCTGAAGCGTTCGACGAACGCCTCGCCCCCCTTGGCCTCGACCCGCGGCAAGCCGCGAAGGGCGTGGTAGAAGCGCTCCAGCGCGCCCTTGGACTCACGCAGGCTGTCTTCGGAGTAGTTGATGGCGCTGCGGTAGTGGCTGGCCACCAGCAGGTAGCGCACCACCTCCGGGTGATACTTGTCGAGCACGTCGCGGATGGTGAAGAAGTTGTTCAACGACTTGGACATCTTCTCGCCGTTGATGCGAATCATGCCGCAGTGCATCCAGGCGTTGGCGTACGGCTTGCCGGTGGCCGCCTCGCTCTGGGCGATCTCGTTCTCGTGGTGCGGGAACTCCAGGTCGCTGCCGCCACCGTGGATGTCGAAGCTCTCACCCAGGCAGCAGGTGGACATCACCGAGCATTCGATGTGCCAGCCTGGACGGCCCGGGCCCCAGGGCGATTCCCAGCTCGGCTCGCCCGGCTTGGCGGCTTTCCACAGGACGAAGTCCAGCGGGTCCTGCTTGGCTTCGTCGACTTCGATCCGCGCACCGATGCGCAGGTCTTCGATCTTGCGTCGCGACAGCTTGCCGTAGCCGACGAACTTGCCGACCCGGTAGTACACGTCACCGTTGCCTGGCGCGTAGGCATAGCCCTTGTCGATCAGGGTCTGGATCATCGCGTGCATGCCGGGAATGTGATCGGTGGCGCGGGGCTCCTGATCCGGCGGCAGGATGCTCAGGCGACGCTCGTCCTCGTGCATGGCATCGATCATGCGCGCGGTCAGCTCATCGAAGCGCTCGCCATTGTCGTTGGCGCGGTTGATGATCTTGTCGTCGATGTCGGTGATGTTGCGCACATAGGTGAGTTCGTAACCGCTCTTGCGCAGCCAGCGGGTGATCAGGTCGAAGGCGACCATGCTGCGGCCGTGGCCCAGGTGGCAATAGTCGTACACGGTCATGCCGCACACGTACATGCGCACCTTGTTGCCGTCCAGGGGCTTGAAGGCTTCCTTGGTCTTGCTCAGGGTGTTGTAGATGGTAAGCACGGCGATTCCTTAGCTGCCCCAGGAGTCACGCAGGGTGACGGTGCGGTTGAACACCGGACGGCCTGGCTGGCTGTCCTTGAGGTCGGCGCAGAAGTAGCCTTCGCGCTCGAACTGGAAGCGGTCCTCAGGCGCGGCCTGGGCCAGCGACGGCTCGGCACGGCAACCGGCCAGCACTTGCAGAGAATCCGGGTTGATGTTGTCCAGGAAGCTGCCGCCCTCCTCGGTCTTCTCCGGGTTCGCCGAGCGGAACAGGCGGTCGTACAGGCGCACTTCGCACTCGACGCTGCCTTCGGCCGGTACCCAGTGGATCACGCCCTTGACCTTGCGGCCCTCGGGGTTCTTGCCCAGGGTGTCCGGGTCGTACGAGCAGCGCAGCTCGATGATATTGCCGTCGGCATCCTTGATCGCTTCGTCGGCGCGGATCACGTAGCTGCCGCGCAGTCGGACTTCACCGGCAGGCTCAAGGCGCTTGTAGCCCTTGGGCGGCTCTTCCATGAAGTCGTCGCGGTCGATGTACAGCTCGCGGGCGAACGGCAGCACGCGCACGCCCATGTCTTCCTTCGGGTGGCGCGGCAGTTCGAGCTGCTCGACCTTGCCCTCGGGGTAGTTGGTGATGACCACCTTCAGCGGACGCAGCACGCACATGGCACGTGGCGCGGTGCGGTCCAGGTCGTCACGGATGCTGAACTCGAGCATCGACATATCGACCACGCCGTCGGAACGGTTGGTGCCGATCATCTCGCAGAAGTTGCGGATCGAGGCCGGGGTATAGCCGCGACGGCGGAAACCCGACAGGGTCGACATGCGTGGGTCGTCCCAGGCATCGACGTGCTTTTCGTCCACCAGTTGCTTGAGCTTGCGCTTGGAGGTGATGGTGTAGTTCAGGTTCAGACGGCTGAACTCGTACTGGCGCGGGTGCGCCGGTACCGGCAGCTTGTCGAGGAACCAGTCGTACAGCGGACGGTGGCTTTCGAACTCCAGGGTGCAGATCGAGTGGGTGATGCCCTCGATGGCGTCCGACTGGCCGTGGGTGAAGTCGTAGTTGGGGTAGATGCACCACTTGTCACCGGTCTGGTGGTG
>Ga0153917_1000375_pt1 | contig 31741 bp, 46 predicted proteins | sample TSFL001MetaG_FD_104695 | JGI IMG/M metagenome (GOLD analysis project Ga0153917, IMG submission 104695) | Attine ant fungus gardens microbial communities from Florida, USA - TSFL001 MetaG | ecosystem: Host-associated > Fungi > Mycelium > Unclassified | place: USA: Florida, Paynes Creek Historic... | reverse complement strand
TGGACTGTCACTGAATTGGCTGGTTGCTCTATGGGAGTAGTGTGTGGGGTGAGCCCAGGGCAATCCCGTTCATGCTTTACCCCCGGTTGCCGGGGGTAGTCTTCTCCAACACTTTCTGCTCCTTGCCCACCCTCGATCCGCTACTTTCACACGGACGTCGAAGGGATTATGGATCCGCAGCCACGAAGCTCTGCCAGCTTTGCCTCCACCTCGGCGGTCGACTTACCCTGGCTGGTTCGATATTTCAGCTTGAGCTCAAAGTGCGCGATAAGCCCGCTATGGGTACACCGGTAGTAGGTACCACTGCCGTCGCGTGAGGCTTCCTCGAGCTGGCCAGCTTCCACCAGGGATTCAACGATATCGTCCAGGTCGCTAAAGCGTGCTGATTCATTCGGCGAGACGTGTAGACCTTTGGGTTCGCTTGCGAACCAAAGCACCTTTTCGACATTGTATTTTTTTGCTTTGCCCGTTGGTTTACCTGGGATGGCCTGGGTTTGGGCACGGGGCGCAACCTCGCCAGCTGTGAACCCCCTGTCCTTGCTCGGCAGTCCTTGACGCTGGCCCCAAGACTTCACCTCTTCAGCCACCCAGATTGGGACCTGAAGGTCGTTTGCAAGAGCTGCCCATTCGGCCGGGGTTACCCTCTGAAGAAAAGCAGACGCCGGAAACGCTGGCTGAACTTCGGGGTAGAGGAGCCGCTCGTGGCATGTGTCTAGAAACAGTTCCAGGGCCTCACCTTGACTCGGAATTTGGAAATTCCCGACAAGGCATCGTGCATGAGCTACTGCTACGGACATGAGCGAGCCCCACAAGTCTGGCATCTCTACCTTTGCTTCGTGGCTCAAGTGTGGCCGTGTGACCAGCCACTGGGAGAGTGCCCTGTCCAGATATTGGCTGATGTTGCGGATCAGCCTGGCGTCTTGGGAATGCAGCTTGCCCTGTGCTTGCCCAGTCATACCGAGACCCCTCCCTGGGCCATGGTCCTGCCTTTTGCAGTGATTCGGGCAATACCGTTTCCGATCACCTCAAACATCCCCAGCTTGAAGCCTTCTGCGACCGCCTCAGCAAGCGATGAGGGCACCGGGTACTCGATCATCCCTGAGGAGACGTGCAAAGCACGAGATAGAGCGTCGGATAGAAGCGTTCCCACCTGGTCGACAGTTTCCGACTCGAAGTCAAATTGGATCTGAGAAATCAGCACACGGCCTAGGATATCGCCTGCCTGGTTCCTGCGCAGGAAGGTGTCTCCAACAAGCTGCAGTATATCCCCCTTACCGATATCCAGTTCCCAAACCGAGGATTTCTGTTGGCGGAAGCCATAGTAGGAGGGTGGGGTGGTGAATCGTCCGCACTCCGAGAGTGTTGGATCCTGAATGTCGTCCCCCTCGAAGGTGAACCGCACGCTATCCGCATTGAAGCTGCAGATGTTGTGGCCGCTGATGTTGACCGTCACCGGATAGTTCACTGTGCCGAGCGTAAGCTCAGCGGACGCATGCGCGCTCCAGCATCCCCGCTCGATGTCCCAAAGCTCATCGGTGAGAGGTAGAGCGTTACCAATGTCGATCACCCCATCGTTCACTAGAGCAAGGTGAAGCTCCCCGGCGCGCAACAGAACGACAGCAAAGGATGAAAAGCTAAGCGCCCGGTCGACGCTGCCGGCCAGAAGAGCGCGGTACGCCTGAGAGGTGGTTTGAAATGAAAGATCGTTTGTATTGAGCATGGGCCCGCCGTTTGTGGGTGGAGCTGTAATGACTGTCTTGCGTAAGCCGGAGCCAATCAAGCGGATTTCGGGAACTGGAGGTGTAGTCGGCGGGCGTACGTGCCATCTACTGCCTTGTCGACGCTGGCGGTGTACTTGCCAATCGCCGCGGCGAGGGTCGAGTCATCAATGTCGGACTTGACCATCAGCGAGTTGGTGCTCAGCGCGTTGCTGCCCTCGCTCTGGTAGTCGCTAACGAGCATCAGGCAGGTGGTCCATGGCTCAAAAGAGATGGTTGCCGTTTTGCCGCCGACAGCAGTCTGGTATTCCTTCTGGGCGATCATGCAAGACACCTCCCTATCGCGCGGAGACGCGACCGACCAGCCGGCGGCGCCCAGGTGTTCGGCGATGCGCGATTTGGTGGTGATGTAGTCCGGGGAGAAGGTGGTCATGTTAGAGTCCTGCGCAAAGGGTGAATGGTTTCGATGGGGTTATGATCAGGTCGCTTGACCTGTGTCAGAACCCCCACCCTGAACGCTTATTTGCCTTCCTCAGGCAGGCCCGCGTCCAGTTCCTTGAGGGACGTAGGTTCGACTGCAAGTGCAGTTCGACTCATAGAAGGCAACAGCTTCCTCATCTGGGGTGTCGGGCTCACAGGGTCTCATGGTCTTTGCTTCGAGAATGCACAAGCATCCTTCCTCAAAGTACTGGCGATTAAGCCTCAAACGCTCTGCTTCTGTTGTGGCCATCTTGAATCTCATCCGGGTTTGGGGTTTCAAACATAGGCCTCAGCTTCTGAGAGGTGCAAGTCAAAACCCCTGCCTGGAAATCTCTGGTTCCCAGTTGAGCTGACCTCAGACGAGGTTCGCTGCCCACTCCGGTATCCCTTCGGTTACGACCAACCCGAAGTCAGATGGATCGTCAAACAGATCGCTGTTCGCGTTACCGATGGAGTCAGCTAGGTCCAGCATCTCCGGTTGCAGAGCCTCGGTATAGCTTGACGCGACGGATCGAATTCGCTGCACCTGAGCAAACACCAGTTTTTTGGCTTCGGCGTCGATCACTACCCGGGTCATGCGCTCATGCTCTTCACCCTCGAACATGTGGTTCCAGTGGCCGCTTAAGTACATTGGCATTTCAAATTCCTTGGGCAATCAAATACTGGTAGCTGGCGCGCGCTCGCGCACCGTTAGGTCAGGCTTGCATGCGCTGCCAGGTCGACGGCTTGAGCTGGGGGATCAGATAGGTTTCTGAGCTTTCGAAGCCTTCGTCTTGGACCTCCTTGTCAAGCCAGGCTGCCTGCGTCAACCAGGCCGAAAATCCATTAGGGCTCTGGCCGCTGCGCTCCTGCAACACTTTCAACATGCCGCCCAGGATTGTTGCGGTTTCCCAAGCCCCATCATCACTTTCGTCCAGATCGTAGGTTTCAAGGAACTGATCCTCGTCGGCCATGACCTTCGCCATGTGATCACGGTGGTTCCAGGCCATGATGCTATCCCGCCACCCTTTTGGAAGGGTCAGAGCATTTTCGCGATTAGTGGTTAGGGTGTAGCAGCTCGGGGCGTTGTGATCCGCCCCATCGGTAAAGCACCAATAAACTGGCCCGAGTGTTGGGTGGCTGGCGCAGATAACTACGGATGGAACAGAGCACTGGGCGACGATCGTGAGAGGAGAGACGGAGCATTGCATGGCAGACACCTCAAGATTTGATGTGTCCATGGTGTGGGTAACCCCTATGTGCCAGAAGCCCCCGCGTGTTTTCGTTCGTAGCTCTTAGGACGCCTACCGTTAGGCTGGTCGCGACGCAGTGGGTAAGCCGGGTGGCTATGATTGATTGACCTTAGGTCGCCCTCTCCACTGGAGCGAATCATGAGTGACGCATATATCTATCCGTCCCGGCAGGTCACGCTTGGAGTGATGACGCTGCACTACCTTCCCATTGTGGAGAGTTTACGATCAGAATTGGTTCAGATCCGAAGTGAGCGGGCCAATATCTGCATGAAGGCCTTGTCCGAGAACCGCAGCCCGACTGATGAGGAAGTCACTCGGGTGCGCGAACTCAATAAGGAATTGGTCAACAAAGAGCCTGAGCTTTTGGTGATTCTGGAAAGTCTCTACTCAGCGCTCTGCAAGGACATGGAGTCGGCTAAGCCGCAGGGGTAGCCTAAAGGGGAACTAATTACTGATTGACCCAGCGTTCAATGCTCCCTCCGCCATCGGTCGGGCAGCGGTATCCAACTTGGCGATATTGAAAAATCGACTGAGGGTCGCGTTCTCCGATTTTTTCGCAGATTTCAAGTTGTTTAGCCAACGCAACCTGTTCGGATCGCATCTTTTCGGCTCTTTGGGCGTTATCTCCGAAAACCCAGAGAATGCCGACGGCTAGCGGGAGAAGCCAGGTAGCGGCCAGGCCTTTACGGATCACAATCAGATCAAGCAGTACGCCGATCATTACTGCAAACACCCCGTAATACCCAGCGCTTTTCACAAAGTGGTCCATAACTGAAGTGCCATCCTTACTATGATTCGGAGCGCCAAATAGGCGTCTTGTGGTGCTCAGGCCCTCAGCGCGGGCCGGTGATTGGCGACATCAGTCGCCGTCGTCTTGCGGAGTCAGATCGAAAGCTGTTACCGGCATAAGGGGTAGGGTCCATTAGGGATAACGCTTCAACCCCGGTACCCAGGCCGATGGCCAGTCTTGCGTTCGCAGGCGGTCCGGCAGTCCGCGTGCCTCGTCCAGATAGCCTATGCGGGCTAGGCGTTGGGCGGGGTATGTGAAGCGATAAGCCATGCTCCAGGGCCTACCCTGTTGGCGCATCTTGCGGCCGGTCTGGTAGGCCACATCGGCTAGCGAGCGCCCTTCCCAGGTCTCGACAAAGGCGCGCACCTTGGCGGCGTAACGTTCAACAGGGCTCATGGGTGGGGCGCTTCCAGGGTAGTATTTCAAAAGGCTGACTCTCCGGACCTGGTCCTGACCCAGAAGTGCTGGGCTTGAGCCGGTGCCATTGTTCATCACCATTTTACATCGTTGGAGCCCTAGTTCCGCTGATGAGATGCAGGCAAAAAAGGCCAGTTAATGCTGCTGAGTGAGCGCCAGCTCTACAGGCTCGCCATTGCACACCTTCAACCATTGCTCGTAATTGGTCGGCTCGTTGGCGTATAGGCAGACTTGGTTATCGGTAAGCCAGGTGGCCAGCTCCTCAAGGGTTTCGAATGCCGGGCTGATCGGCGTCCCTTCGGTAGAGAGTTCGTACATCATGAAATGGGTACATTCCGACTCCGACCAGAGCGGCATGTAGTCTTCGGGGTTGGGGCGGGGACCATCCCACTCTTCGAAGCTCAATGCCCGATCGTTATCGTCAGCTTCCTCGGGAAACTCCCCGAGCTCCCACTTTGTAGCATCTTCGTCCCATTGAGCAGCTCTGCTGATGAACCTATTAGCGCTGAACAGAGGATCGAACCGAGGCTTCCCGTCGGGGTAGGTGCCATTTGACGGGTGTTGCCAGTTGGCTGGAACTTTTCTTACTTCGCGGGTCATGAAATGCTTTCCCTGATCGAGCTTGGTCGCGGGAATCGCAACCTTCACTACTGGTTCGGCCCCAGTTTTAGGCTGGGGCTTGGGTGTACAGATTATCATTGCGGCCGGGGCTTACTTTGCGGGGGTAGATCAGGATCCGTTGCCGTCTTTGGGTTGGGACTCTTTGAGCACTTTATCTGCGGTTTCTCGGGCATTCATGCCCTTACCCCACGACTGTGTTACGTAGAAGTCTTGGCCTTCGACAATGCCGGCCGCATCGGAGTAAGAGACACCCAGATCATCTGCGATGAGTTGAGTGATCTCTTCTTCCCAAGAGCTGTAGGTCTGTTCGGTGGTCATGGCTTAAATCCTAATTGCGTTTTGATAGAGCCATGTTCAGGCTGAAATCAATGTGGCAGAACCCCCATTCCACATTGATGATCATTACCGATTGAGCGGGTTGCAATGTGCGAGCGAGTCACCTAAGAGGGTGTAGATACCAGTTCCATCAGTCAGCGCCTCAGTCTGGTGTTGTTGCATGTAAACCTGCAGCCGGCGCTGGTCCATCTCGGGCAGGGCGGATCCTGGTACGTGGTGGCCTATGAAACGCATCCAGTCTTGATGGTCCTGAGAGGGCATTCGGTCCATTGGGATAGGGCGCAACTCAAGCTTTTTGCCGGCCACGGTGGTGACGCTTACTGGGGCTATGTGACTACGCTCCACCATGATGGGCGGATAGAGATCCTGAATGGGGTCATCGATGCGGACGTGACCCTGCATGATGACAACAGAGAACGTGTTGCCCTCCGTATCGATCATCTTGATCGGTTGGCCCATCTTGGCCAGAACTTCCACGCGTTGACGTCCAGCCATCAGCTGGATGCCATGCGATTGGAGCAGTTGGTACGCGCTAATAGTCATGAGTGTGCCTGGCTGATTATGTGTTGTTCCATTCTGCATGACGGGTATGGTGCCAGAACCCCCGCCGAACAGTCGAAACCCTCCCAGAGGGACTTGCTTTTGGCCGCCGGCACTTCAAACTCAGCGCCCGAACACTAAGCCCGTCACTCTGGAAGGACCCATTCAATGCGTGTGCTGAACCGTCTGCTCCCAGTTGCTGCTTTTGCTTTGCTGGCTGGATGTCTAAACGCCCAGCAAGTGCAATACCGCGCCGCTTGCCCTGACGCTGAAATCCCCCAGGCGTGCAAATATGACCTTTCCCGGCCCGGCTGCGAGCGGGTCAGTATCCAGGTCGACACATGTGCTCGCTTCGTTGATCGGGCGGTAACCGAGCAAGAGTACAAGCAGGCGAGGGCCCATGGATTCGCGACCCCCCATTATCAAAACCAGCGCCCACCGATAATCCTGCTGGGGATTAAGGAGGTACATGGCTCCGGGACAGCGTTTTATATCGATTCCACCACCCTGGGATCCTACGAGCGCTCCCTTCGCGAGGCTAAGGACCTGCTGGCATGGCGAGTTGCACAGTACGAGGCCGCGGTAAAGACCTACCAGGGAAGGGCTGCATCGGGATCGGCAACCTCGACGGAGGCGATGGAGACGGCCGTAAAAGAAATCCTGAAGCTCAAGGGACCGCTCGAGCAGGCTGCCCGCGCTGGGGAGCCCATAGTCAGCTTCTACAAGGCGCAGCCATCGTTTGATTACTCAATGGCGGCCGTGCGTCTCACCACCTCCCTGGACGCGCGCAATGAGGTGTTGCAGAACGGTAGCCGCCTCGCTGTGCGAAGTCACAAGGAAAGGGAGCCATATCCTGGTGTGGTTCGGGCAGTGGTGACAACGGCCGGCTACAAATCAATGGCGAGTGACTTGGACAAGACCTGGCCACAGAGACTGGCACAGGATAAGGCCGAGGGTGACAGGATAGCAGCGGCATTCGTGCGCCAGCGTGCGCAAAAGGTGGCAGCCGAGGCGAAACAGCGCCGTTACCACGAGCTCTATCAAGCCCCTGCTGAGCGAGGCGGTTCCCAGGGTTATAGCAATAGCGGATGCTCGTGCAGTGGTGGAAATGTTTGTTACGGCCCGCGGGGAGGCCGGTACTGCATCACTTCAGGCGGGAATAAACGGTATCTCTGATCTGTTCCGATACAGTCGGATTCAGATCCAAACTGGGACATCTCGGTAAGGGTACTTGATTTTGTAATGGCCGAGCACTGACAGCCCGGCCGGGGAATTCATGGCAGAGCGGAGCTGCTTCGAATTCTTTTCAATTCATCGCGCTGCGCATCGAGCGTCGCGTTGATTTCAGAGGCGTGCGCGAGAATCCACGGAGCTTTAAAAAAGGCTACGCCGGGGATTGCAGATGGGATGATGGACTGGATTTGCGGTTTGACGGTGGCCAGCACCTCCTGGAACCAGGGAGCATATCGCCCGTAGCCAACTGCGTTTTGGTCACCCGAGTAGATGGACGGAAATCCTTCGGTGGGTGCCGAAAGCATTTCCCGGCATTCCAAAGACTGGTAGCTGAAGCATCCGATCCGCGCGTCTCCCTTGAGCGCGCCCAAGCGGAGGGAGTTGCCAGGCAAAGATGACACCGTTAGGCACGCAGCGATTAGGCCAGTGACCATTGCAATCAGCAGCTGCCGGGTAATAACGACTGCAAACAGTGTGTACAGCGCAGCCAGCACGCTCAGAAAATTGATGATGTGCGCAAAGCCCAGCGGCGAAAGACCCAGCCATGAGGCGTTATCTAGATCGTACTGGCTCACAGGGATTACGTCGCTGAAACTCAGAACGCAGTTGCTGACGAAGCACGCTGCGATGAAAAGCAACACTGCCAGCATCGCAAGCCTGAACGCTTTGTTGCGTGACGAGACAGGTGTCGCAGGTGGCTGGTCAGCATCTGGAAGGGATTCTGCTGCGGGTTCCATAGATGGCTCTCATTGGGAAATTTTCCTGATGAGGCTAACCACTTTCATATCTCTCAGCATCCCAAAACCATGCTTCAAATTCACGCTCAGCGCTTAGTGAGTCTCCTACAGCCAGAATGCCAACTGACCCAATGTTTCCTCATTCGAGACTTGGACGTGGTTGGCGGGATCGACCTCAGGTTCGACGTTGAACTTTGCTCGAAGTGTCTCAACGAGTGCTTGCGGGTCATGAAGGATCTCCTTGATCCCGTGCACGAAGATCTGGTTACTCATCCGGGCCATCCTGTCCCACTCTCCCAAACTCCCTTTGTAGAGGGTGACGGTGCCGAGGCCGACCAAGTAGTCAACAACGGCCATGGGGTTATCAAGCAGGTTGATGCGCTCCAGGGCATAATCCAGTTCGAAGGCCATGAAGAGCTCGGCACCTTCCTCATCAATCTCAAATTCACTGCCGGTGTTAGCAGCCTGCACCATGGTCCCGTCTGCGAGTGTTGTGGTGGATTCCCAGTCGACCATGGCGAGCGACAGATTGCGGAACCCGCGCCATGCGCTGTGATACTCAGCGTCGGCAAACGGTACCTCTTCACGGAAGGCCACGTCCTTCTCGGTAAACTTCGGAATGGATTCCAAATCAGGGATTTCGTAGCGCTTGCCGCCCTCGTAGATCTCCTTGTATGTGCGCAAGGCCACGAAGGAGTGTTGGTACCCGTAGCGTGCAGAGATGAAGTCGATAGCGATCAACTGACGCTCATCCAGAATGGTGAAGCGTGGAGCTATGCCAAGCTTGGAGGCGGCAATTTCTTCTCGAATCTGGATAGTCAGCATGATGCGCAGCAGATCCAACACGTGCTGGGGGCTGTATGCGTTCGGAACGATTTTGACGCTGCCGGTTTCCTCGTTCACAGTACGAGCTAGCCAGCACCGCGCTGAGGGGTCGAAGTGCTTAGCGATCATGAACGCACGGAGATCTCGCAGTGGCGACATCCACTCATAAGCGCCACCCTCAGTGGCGATGATGTTGTTTGCGCTTGAGTCCGTGGTGATCCTCGCGCATGTCCAGCACCCTAGACGGGCTCCGCAGGCCGGCCGAGCTTGCTCTTTGCCGCTGATGAAGCTGTTCACCATGCAGTCGCCGCCGTTTGCGTCTCTGTAAATCGAGACCAGCTCATCAAAAGGGTCATAGGCTTCGATTTTATTGGACCGCACATAGCCGATGTAGGTGAACACATCGAAAGTGTTCCAGTCCGCGATAGGGCTCAGCACCATCTGACCGTCCCCCATTGCATCAACGGCATCAATTGAGCTTTCGCCTCGCTCCGCCATTTTGATCGAGCGGGCTGCACTTTCGTCAAAGCGGGTGCCGATCAGACTTACCAGGTTAGCGTGCTTTGGCTTCACGCCTGTTTCCGCGGCTACGAATGCCCTTACCTGGCGCTTGATGCGGTCAAGGGCAGACCCTTTGGCCATGTTGCTGCACTTGGTGTTGGAGCCGACGCTCATGATCGACCGCCCCGATAGAATTGCTACCAGATAGTCGTTGCTCAGGGTCGGCGAAGCCACCCAAACGCGTGCCGGGATGCCCGCAGCCTTGGCATAGGCCTCAATCGATTTGATCTGGCCTTCGTTGTACATGAGCACCCGCGGATTCTCCATGCGGGTATCAGAATGGACCACATGCAGCATTGGTATAGCGACCCCCTCCGCCTTCAGTTCTCGCAGAGCACTGAAGGCGAGATTGAGCGTTACCGAGGAGTCTTTGCCGCCCGACCACGCTACGACCAGATGACGGCCATCCAGCACTTGCTGCTTGATGGCTGATACCGCAGCTACCACTTTTTCGTCAAAGCTCATTTCCACCGGCAGGGGATGAATAGCAACTGGCTGAGCCTCTTCAAAAAGGCCCGCCTGGATGTGCTGATTGAGCTTGCTCTGCACGGTAGTCATGATCGACGAACTCACTGTGTTCAATACTGGAATGAGCACATTTTCAGAGTGATTGCCGTGTGCCAGAACCCCATTAGCTTGGCGTCGTTTTGAATTGCTTTTCAGGGATATCAGTTGTTTTGTGCCCGAAGAGGGGAAGCGAAGTGGGCGGGTGATGCAGGGCCGAGATCGTCGGTGCTGCGCCTGATCGGCTAAACCTCTGCTGGACAAATATGACTAGTCAATAGGATCCACCGCGTTATGCTACGCGGCGTCTTTTCAGGAGCAGAGGGCTTCGGTTTGGCTACAAGCTTGTTCGATCATTTGGTGCACCTCGACGCCACCATGCTGGCCTCCGATCGGCCGTCGGTACCGCCGTTGATGCGACGCGCCATTCTTCTGGCTCAAGCTGTTATCCCGGGAGCGGGAAGGGGATTGGACTGGCTAGTAACGGAGTCCACCCGCACGGCTAAGTTCATCCACCATGAGCAAGCAGCTGACTTCCTCCTGTTTGTTTTCGATGATCGGAGCGTCCTGGTAGTGCTCAGCACTGGTTTTTTCTATGCTGTCGCAAGCGGGAACGCTGAGTCGGTCGAGAAGCTATCCGCCTGGCTGGCCAGCCATAAGATCGTGACCCTATCACCCTGCATGCAGCTCGCTTCAAGCCATGCTCTGCATTGAACGGCCTTCAGCGGTGACAGAAGACGCGCTTCGGCTCTCGCCAATCATCTTGGCCGCCATGCGAGGCCGGCTCTAACCAGATCAGGTAACCTCAGAGCCAAGACGTCAGCTTTTGCCACCAGCTCTTGTCCTTCTTGTGGCGAATATGAGTGCGCGCCGCTAGTTTGCCCTGGTAGCTCCGGCAGGTGCCTTGAAGTGTCTTGCCTCGAGCCGTCTTCACTAGCACGCGGTCCCCCTGTTTGTGCCCAATGCACGCTGCGAATGCTGCAGCGCTAGGGGCGGGGCCACGATCCCGGGCGGCCTGGCCTGCAGTGGTGGGCGATGTGTAAATCACTGCTGCACCGGCAAGCGCTAGGCAGAGAGTGATGAGCGTAGGGGAGAGCCGCTTCATGAAGATGCTAGTCCAGGGTTTGTAGGAAGGCTCAAGCGTGATGCTCGAATCCCGGATTCGCAACTCAAAACGTGACCATGGAATTTTGGGGGATGGACTGAGGGATGACCGTCGAATTTGTTGTACTTGATGGGGGAGGGAGCCCGTGGGCCAAGCCTAACTCAGAGCCAGGCTTGGCTTAAGCGGCAGAGGTGGATTAGGAGCGGTTCACTGTCACTGCTACCTCAACGGTATGGCCGGAGGATGATTGGTCCAGGCGATCGAGTGGAATCCGCTCTCCCAGGTCTCCAAGGCGGGTAGTGCCCAGGCGCTGGCGCCAGAGGTCATTGATCGTGATGGCGCTGGCGTTAGTAGACCCCGTGAGGCTTCCTGACACGCCAACATATGAAGCCGAACTGGTGATCAGCACTTCACCGTCTGGTGTAATCCTTGGCGTGATGTCTCCCTCGAAGCCGATCGGCTCGAGTTTTTTATGGGGCTTACCGGCGGCGACTGTCATCACCTCGTGTGTCTTCGCGCGGGAATAGTGGATCTTCTCACCACTACCCACGTAGGCCGTCATGTGCTGCACGACTTTCCCATCGATCATGACTTCGGTATTCACCTGCAGGCGATCAGCAGCCTGCAATACGGGCGACATCAGTGCGAGTGCGATAGCACTCAAAAAAAATGCTTTGTTCATTCTCGATCTCGGCAGTTGGGATTGAAACACTCAAGCACCAGGTGCATTCAGCAAGGCACCTACACTGGTGAACATAACGAGTGGTCTGAGTTTTCCCACGGCCTGCTACTTTGGCTCCCAGGCCTTCCGTTTATGCATGTGCCGAGTTGCGAATCGCACCGGCCAACCCATGTAGTTCAGCAGCCAGCGACCCAACCAAGATTTACCGTGCGTCCAGCGATCGATGGTCTTGAGCTCATCAAGGCAGCGGACACCTGATTCCCGCTCGTCCTTCAGGCTGTCTTCGAACACAAACCAAGGCTTCAACTGGTCCTGGTACCGCTCAGGCACAGTAAGAGCACCAACGTTCGCCGCAGTGAAATTCCCTTCGACGACATCAATGCCTGTCAGCGAGGTACTGATCGTGGATAGCTGAAAGCCGAATGCCATGTAGAACCGGTTGCGCTGCTCCCGGGCTGCAACAGTTTTGGCATCGACTTCAGAGAGGCTACCGGGGTCAATGGTGTAATCATGTACGTCGTGTTTCTGTAGCCAGGTAATCACGCAAGCCATCAACGCTGGGCCCAGACCAATTCCACGCTTGTTCATGATCAATTGGCCGGTCGGGCCGATCTTCACCTGCTTGGTCTTATGGCAAACAGTCACCGACACTTGGTTGTGCCAAGTGTGGAATGTTGACCCACTCGCACCAAGGTGCGCGGCCCGCGCGCGGAAGAATTCGTACTCACCCTGAGGGCCGCTGTGAAGCGCTGTGCGGGTATATTCAGTGATTACAGGTATGACTTCCCGGCGATGACCAATCTGGTGCTCGAACACAAGAAGGTCTTTGACATGGCAGCACCGCTCGAGCTGATTCGAGGCGTATTTCAGTGACAACTGGGGCTCCTTGGCCTGCGGGCTAATGGTGAGGTCTTGCCGATGTCGTGCACCGATCTGGCAAAGGCCTATTGATTTTTAGTCAGTGTGCGCCAGCGGGCAATTGAATCCCATGCTCGGCTTCCATATTGGCCTTGAAGTGCTCGGCCTTGGCCTTGCTTGAGAAACTGTACAGGACAGCATCTTCGGTAGGATTGGAGTGAGTATCCTCCACGATCCACGGCTTCTTGGTGCTAGCTTCGCACTTGCGGAGCATGAATCGGGTTTGGTCGGTTGGACGAACCCACTGCTCTTGCTGAGGACTCCACACGGCGGCATCGCTTGCTTCACATTTCTTCCAGCAGCGACCATTGAGGTACTCGCCTGCTTCGTTCTGGTGTTCGGTTGCCACCAGGCCGGTGTCCTCGCAAACCATGCAGACATGTTGTTTGAACATAGGGGCAGGGGTTCCGACGATGTTGCTGAAGCTGCCTGCGTGATGGTGTTGGGTATTCATCTCGATGATCCTGGGGTTGGTTACGTTTGAGCAGAGGTTGAAGTGGTATTGGCCGTGCCAGAACCCCAATTGGGAGAAAATCATGTGACCTGCAGGTCGCCGATATCACCCTGGATATTGGAGCCCTCATCACTCTTCTGAACTGCCCGACCACGACATAGAGCCCTCATTGATCCGGCATGCGACGGTCGGCACTGAGAACCTCCTGTACCAAACTGGCTACGTCCCCTGGATCCCTTGGAGTGATGGTGGTGGCCTTGTTGTCGTCAGTGAAAGCAGCAAGACGATGCTGATCAGTAATTCCGCGATGCTGTTTTGGATTGCTAGCAATCTCCCTCAGAGACACACTCTGAAATGATTGTCGGACAATTAAAAAGACAACAACGGGAGCTTCTCAATGCGTCATTCAAGGGTCATGGAGGGTGCGCGCAATTGGCGCACCTGGGGTATACATACATTCGCTTTGGCAATGGTCATTCTTTGGTCGGGGCTAGCAGCGGCCCAAACCTGGAAGGGCATCAGGATTTCTGGAAGCGGGGCAAGCGGGTGGCAGCCGGTAGTTTGTTCGCACGGCGCTGGGTGGCAATCATGTGAAATGCCGATCAACCTGGAGCTGATCTCAAATCCCGCGTCGCTCCCAGCAACAGGCCAGATTGCAACCATCACCGCCAGGTTGACGGATTACTACGGTGTTGGATTAGGCAGGGGGGTAATCGTCAACTGGACCACTACCGCCGGGACGTTGAGTGCAACGCAATCAGAAACCAACGACGATAGCGTTGCCACTGTGCAGCTCCGCTCCTCCAATGCTATTGGTAATGCGACAGTTACCGCGGTCACCTCGGAGGATGGCGGAACAGGTTCAATCGTCATTCCCTTTACAGATCAGTGGGTACCAATCGCGCCTCTGTACACGGGCTGGGCAGACTATGGGGGGCCATACAATTGCGGGGCCTGGACACCAGATGCATCTACCGTTTCTTCCGGAGCTTCGTTTACGCAGAGTGCAATCTGCTCCCAAAACCAGATCGCATACAGGCAGGACCGAGAGCAGAGCAGCGTCACCGGTGCAGTACGAAACGTCGGTGGCGCTCAACCGTTGTACCAAACAGTTCAGATCACTCAGACCAGAAGCGCAATAGGTACAAAACCCGCTGATGTTTCCATTGGGGGACTGCCCGAGGCTTCCTATGTCGGGATGTCTAGCAATCGCACGAACATCAACATGGCCTTTGACTACACTTTGACCCTTCCTAGCGGAGGAGTTACGAGTGCGTTTGTGATCAGTGGTAACGGGATCGAGGTCAGAAAAGTAAGCGAGACCCAGTACCAGTTTGTCGTCCAACGTACCGCGTTATCGACTAGTACCGTCAGGTTTACAGCCACGAACGGGGGCTCCACGGTGTACAAGGACGTCGACGTAAAAATTAACGTGTACTACTCAGGTGGTGGCCACTAGGTCTGCATGAATGGATCTGATGGCTCTATCCATCAGCCCAGCCTACCGCGCCCACTCCACAGAACCCTTCTGATTTGCAGCCCCTTGAGGGGCTGCATACCCTCAAAACGCTGAGGCGAGATCTGGAAGCCGATCGGCTCTAAAGTAGTGCTTCAGCCTTCCACGCTCCAGGGTAGGTACATACACGGTCTCCTCGCGCCCGCGCATTCTTCCATCCTTGTCTCGTAGATCTCTGTAAATCCCCTTGCGCTCCTCATCTGGGTCCAGATGCATCCGGGGTTGGGTTTCGGCCGGAAAACCATACTCTGGGATGTCTGGCCACCTGGACGGGTACACGTTATCGCCGGTGCTTGACCACAGGCTCATCAAGTCGCTGACAAAGTCATGGTCGCGATCAGATAGGGTGTAGCGTACGGTGTGCGTCAATATCCGATCGTGATGAAGGCTCCAGCGCGTGACGACCGTGAACGTATCGGGAATAGATTCGCACTCTATCAGGAAGCCTAAGATAGCTTTCTGGCCTTGCTTCCGGCAGACAACGCGGTAGTCCTTGTTCGGCCAGGGCCTGCGAACAGTAAGCTCCACGCCATTCTGGAGGGCCAAGTCAAGTTCAGCACAAGCCACATCTACCAGGTCCAACCCTTTTACGCCCTGAGACACAATGAATTGCGGCGTGAGATGAATCAGTGCCATTTCGAAGGCTCCCTTTCCTCACCGGTGGATCCCGGCTACATTGGGAGATTAATGGTAGCCCGGCTGATCACCTATTCAAAACCCCATGGCGGAATCCATCAGGCATGTGAGCCTTCAGTCTTCCCTCCGACTTCGTACCATTCAAGAAACTGATGAAAGGGAACGTCCGGACCATGCTTCCTGATGCCATAACGGATGATCATGCCAGCATCACCTTTCAGCGCCTCGAGCCCGATGCTGCAGCCGTCACCCACCAAGCTGAGGCTGGTCGCCCCGCGTTGTTCGTGGGACTGGATGCTCTCCATCGCTTCCTCGAAGTTCGAAGTTGGCCACTCTAAGCAGAGTTCTTCGTTATCGCCCGAGAGGATGCCGACGACCGTGTAGCCTGGCAGGTAGGTAGCCTCCATGTCGTAGGGCGTGGCTGGACGCCCAAGCTGGCGCGCGCCGCGGTACCAATCCCTGACTTTGCGCACCTGGTACTCAGTCTCACGTCGCAGATCAACCTTTTCAGGCTCTATCAGTTCCCAGGCTTCATGGCGGAGCACGGTGATCTCCAATGGGCGGCTGCGGTGCAGAGTAAAGTAGTCATCCTCGAGCTCGGCCGTCCATCCAAACTGCAAGTGACAGACTTCCCCTGCGTCTAGGTCAGGAGTGCTAACCCAATACTCGTGAGCTGAGATCTGATGTTCCTCCCATCCCGGCAGGTCGTTAGATACGAGTCGGCGTGCTGCCTTCAGCAGCATTCCTGGCTTGGTGTGGCCATAGGCGAAAAAACTCTCAAACCGACGGTCCAGACCACCCCAGCCGAATTCGCGGATCAACAAGCCGTCAATCACCAGGCTGTCGCTTGGTAGGAATGCAGTTGGGCCGATGTAGGTGTCATGCACGTTGCGTTTGCTCAACACCCGACTGCAGGTCTGGCATGTCACTGATCCGCCGGCGGCACGAAGAGACTCAAGGTCACTGTTGAGGGTTATTGGCCGGCCGCACAGCGTGCGCGTCATGTCCCCATCGGTCGCGTGCGTGGTGGAGGGAGCACCAGGACCGATTTGTCTTTGGCAAAAATAACTGAGCATGGGGTTTCTCAAAACAATAAAGCTCCGCGGTCGAAGGACCATCCCTGGTTGGTGTGAACGAATATACGTTCAACATCGCGGAGGCTGAAGCCAAAGCGGAGGGGCGAAATTCCAATCGGTCGGTCCCGCTGGGGACGATAGGGGATTAGGGTCTTGCAGTTCGATCAGAGGAACTCACTGAGTCCTTTTTTATTCGATCAGGGTAAACTCCAGGAAGTGGCTCGAACGGAGGCTTTCGCCTCTGCTTTTCGCGGATCCGGGTCATCATCCCTGGAGCACTGACTCGATGGAGTTCCAGCTCCGCAGATTGATGCATGTCCACACCCTGGGCATAGCACAGCGCTGCCAGCGTCACCATAACACCGCCAACTTCCTGCGATCGCTCGCCGGCCTGGCGGCTAAATACGTAGTCAACGAGTTGCTGAGCTTCTGAGGTCGTACACCCGCACGCCTGGACGAGTTCCAATGCTTCTTCCAGGAAGCGGTGGATACGTTCCTGGCAATCCAACGCAATTTGTTGCCCGAAACACTCGACAAGCCATGGGGCCACACGTGACTGGAAGGCTGCCCGCTGCAGCGATGGCCATGCGTATACAGGTCCTTGCTGATTGATCCAGGCCTGCACGTCACCCCCGGACCACATCTGCCGAAGCATTGTAGGGAATGTTAGTTTAGCCAAGCCCTCCCCACTGAAGCGGGGTGGGGAGGGTTGGGTATAGAGCTTCACCTCAGCGCCAGCGGGTAGGCTGTCAATGTGACGTCCAAACTCCTCACTGAAATGGACCTTAGGCTCAGCTTCATGGCCGCTGTGCACCACTATCAGCTTCACTGCCGGAGATTGGTCCTGAAGTGCCTTGAGTTGACCAAGGGCTGCATCGCGCTCGGACTCGGTCCGGGCGATTTTGTCGTAGAGGTACCCTCGTATGTCCCCGGAGTCGGGCCGCTCTGTTCCAAGCGCTTGCTGCAGACGTTCAACATCCTGATCTACGGCGTTCGGCCGTCGATGATCGTGTTTGTAGAGTGCTTCCCGGATCTTTTGCCTGTACTCAGGGCACATATCTACCTGATAGAACCCCTCAGCTTCCTGGTCAAGGGCTTGGCTCAACAGGCTCAGTAACTCTTCGTTAGCGCAGTTAAGTTTGTCGCGGGCCGCGCCGGCGTTGCGGAGCATCTCGTAATTACGGGCAAGCTGGCGTGACAGAGCCTCCGCGCGAGGATCAGCGGGAGCTGAGGGGGCAGCCTCACATGCAGCCTCCCACGCATCAGCCATCTCGACGTCATCCAGACAGCGCCGTTTACTGAACCAGGCCTCTGAAAATGCAATCTCCATCTCCACTGTCAGCGGTACCGGGACCTTGATCCACCTTTCGAGTGACGATGTACTGTCGATCATGGCTGACGTTCCTATGGCATCCGGAAAAATGTTTGGTGGCTGCAGAGCGCTTGGATGGGGTGAGCCAGTTGACTATGCCTCTATCCTCCGGCCGTAGTCGTTAGGGGTATCACTTGTTCTCACCATTGGAGCGGGCGATCGAGTCGAAATCAATGCTGATTCGATCGCCAGGGCGGGCATCATTGAGCACTTTGAAGACATGCGCTCGAGTCTTTGGGCCATAATCTTTTTCTATTGCTCGAAGAATCAACCGACCGTTCAAGGGACCAAGAAGCCAGGCGGCAAGAATGCCCAACCCAAGCGCGGCTACAACGTAGGCAACGGTGTACCAGCCGACGCCAACATATTCCTTGTAGTAATCGTGCGTTACAGCAGCGATGGCAGCAGTTGCCACCACGGGTGCTATGACGGTTCTCATGTCATTACCCAAGGCAAGTGAGATGTCGCGCAGAGTTTGGGATTGCGATTTATCGGTTTTCACCATGTCCAGATCTGTCCTGTGAGCTTGAGTAATTGGGAGCCTAACGGCATCTCTGAAATCGGACTAGCCAACACAGTGCTGTAGAGTCCTCCTGGGTCTGACGAACTGGCCCCAGTCGCTGCCTTAACTGAGAATCCTGGGGGCAACAAACCCACAGATGCTCCAGATGCCGGCGGACACAAGCATACCTCGAGGTGAGGGCGCTCATCAGAGAGCATCCAGGGAGTGAGCCACAGTGGGAATGTGACCACTGCCAAGGAAGCTTTGATTAAGCACGCTAGGGGTTTTTTCTGATCGTTTTGTCAGCTGGGATAGCTTCGAGCATTGTCCTGGATTGGCAAGTGCACGCTTGGCCGTAGGTCCGGGCCTATAGGCAAGAGTGGTGCTTTCAAATAGAGGGGCATCCTATCCCGGAGATGGCTGAATATCTAACCAAAACACCAGCGTGTTTTTATTGGATATCGCATCCAGCTGACCGGTATGCCTGAATTCCGCCCTCAGAGTTCTTTATCGCCACTCCAACCGTTATCCTGTCAACACTGCACCGTGGCCGCCCTCTGGGCACACGACCGACCTCAGCTGCTGAACTGGACACACTCAAGTTATGCCATGGATCAAATCCGAAGAACGTCTCCCAATCGCTGGTGCATCTGTGAATTGCCAGCTGCGCCATTGCGGGACGGGTGGGCATTTGACGCATCGCTTAGTAAAGGTCGATGAGAGCGACTGTGTATGGCGTGACACTGACGGGTATGAGCTGAGCTATGACTGGAGCGTGGTCCAATGGGAGGACCACACTGCAGTCGCCATCGGGCCAATACCTGTAGGGAAATTGCTACTGGAGCGGAACATCCTCAGCCATGACGGTGTGCCATATGTGGTGCGTAATTCGAACCAGTTCTGGAGCTTCGTCCGAGCCACCTCGGCAGTGATCTCAACCGCGCTCGCTACCGTGTTCAACTCGCAAACGGGAACCCTGGTGATGGGGAAGAACCGTACCTGGACCTTTGAGGTCACTGGGGTCGAGCCCTGGGAGCAATACTCCGCAGCATTGATGAAACGGCATGATAAGTCCATGCAAGCGGGTGTAATTGCTGCCTGGTGCGCTTTGTTGAGCCTGCACCAACGGTTCTCCCCGGTAGGGCATGTCGAGCCTGAGGCGATAGCTTTCGCCGACTACATCACCTCGACCGCGTATAAAGCGGCGGATGCCAGCCCTGAAGCGGTTCAGCGCTGGGATGAGTTTCAGGCTTGGGCTTCGACAGTTGAGGGGGCCATCGCCGGATTGAATGGGAGTGAACCCTGTGTGCAAGACCCTTGGGCAGGTGTCGTGGTGTCTACTCTGCCGCCAGTGCCAGGTCTCAAGCACCTTTCAGCCCTTCAGCTGGCCGCTTGCTATGAATGCGATACGGTTGTCACCAGCGGTAAGGCGTATTCCTGCATTGGCCAATATCACACTGTCCAGTGTCAGGATGATGTGAGTGAGGTCCTAGAGCTTGATGATCGCGGCCTCGGATCGTTTAGCGAGATTCTTCGGTGTGGTGGAGTTGAACGGCGCTTCCGGGTCGATGCTCAAGACGACCAGGTGGTTCTTAGTCTGATGCCTGGAACCTCGCCATCCCTTCAATGAGGTAGGCATACCGGTCACAGCCACTAGAAAAGCCGCCCTAGGCGGCTTTTTGATGTCCGGTATGCCTAGCTGATTCCGCTGAGCGAGCCCGGGCTTGATAATCCCGGCCGGGGGTCGACACAGTCTGCAACAGTACGTATCAGCCAGCACGACTCTCATTGGGAGCAGGGGTTGGAGATGCAATCAGCGTGCGGAGGATCGCGGCAACCATTAGGGCAGGAATCACTGCGCCGACAACCATGGTCATACGAATCAGGTCATCTTGAAGGCCAATGCTCCGCAGATAGTCTGCGCCTGGGCTAATCCAGATCATCAACCCGGCCGCAATGACCAGGCAGATGAAGTTGCTCATGCGATAAAGGAAGTCGCGAATGCGTTCGTTCGTTTTCATGAAAGAGGTCTCTGGGGCAACACGGGATGTGTCGATGAAACTCTACGATCCTTTGCAAAATCGGCCTAACCAAAACAGCATGGTCTTTTTCGCAGCACTCTGTCAGGACGGGGCTTGAGAAGGTTCTGAGGGGAAGGAAACAGCTGGTTTGGAAGAACAACGCCGAGGGCCGCACATTTTGAAGTGCGGCCCAGTGATCTTGCGCAGAAGGATTACACTGCCTTGGCCAGTGCTTCGGTAGTGCCCTGAGCAGACTTGTACGCGGCGCGCAGGTTGGCCAAGGACAGCGCCAACTCTTTGAGGTCGAAGTCAGCCGCGCTGAGCTTTAGGGTGATGCTCAAGTCTTCCGGAGCAGCTTCCATGATGGGCAGGGCATTCTCCAGCTGATCAGCCAGCTGCACGAGTACCGGTGCGGCCACATCCAAATCCTTGCGACCATACAGGGCTGCTGGAGCTGCACCGACGGACTTGGACGTGATCTTGTTGGATCCGTTGCGCTGAGCTTGCTCGAGCTGCTCCTTCATGTGAACCACCGTATCCTGTCCCTTGGCCTTGCACTGGCGGTCGGCGCTGAGGGCGCGGGTTACTGAGACCTGGCCGTTGCCAACCATCTCCCGCACCTCTTCTGGGACGTCCAGCAGAGCGAGCATCTTGCGGACGTGGCGCTCATTACGGTGAGTCTCTAGAGCGATTTGTTCAGCTGAATAGTTGTGCACGTTAACCAGCTCGCTATAGGCCTTTGCCAGATCGAGAGGAGAAACCGCCACGCTGAAGCTATCGACGCATTGACGTACGACCTCTTTGGCGCGGCCGCCGTCAACCTGTACCACCCACACTCGTTTGATGCCGGCGCCTTCACTGTTGGCGAGGAGGAGCGCCTGATAGCTGGTGAAACCAAGGACCACGCGCAGCTTGCCGTTGGTTGGAGCGACACCCAGTGGTTTCACGTAGTCGCCTGCCAGGTACGCATCAGCAATGCTGCGGATCTGCTCCTGATCGAACTCACTGCGGATCGACTCTTCGACATTGCATTGGAGGAGGGCTACCGGCATCTCAAAGGCATTGTTGCGCTTTGGGTCGAAGTCCTGGCCAAGCTCTTTCTTGTCGATCAACTTCTTGGCAGTGTCGTGCATGTTGCGCAGAGAGTTGCAGCTTGCCAGAGCAGTTTTGGCAGCTTCGGTGAACAGGTCGAGGGTGACGTTTTGGTTGGTCATGATCTGTAGCTCCAATTGAGTTGATGGAGCCATCTTCAACGGAGTAGAGGTGTGCCAGAACCACCTCATTCGAAAAAAGATCGTGCCTAATTGCTTTTCCAATCCCTCAACAAGGTACTGAAGTGGCAGGACCTGGACGATCGCCCAGGGCTATTAAGCCGGGCCCTGGGGGCGATGCCCGGCTGGCGCTGACTTAGGCAGCCAAATCAATGTCAGGCGAGTCACTTGCAGGTTCAGGATGACGTGCCAGCTTCTTGTGACTCCGTAGGAGATTTGAAATGCCGTGCGCTGTATCAACCAGATATGTAGCGATGAATACGCAGGCGATCATCCCAGACATGCCGATTAAGCGCCCCAGCATGGATGACAGCTGAAAGCCGGCAATACCGAAGAGGACTGCTGCGGTGGTCAGCAGCACCGCATAGATATCTACTCGTCTCCGAATGGTCTTCAGCTCGGATGGAGCGGCTTTAGCATATGGATGGGGGAGGTAACGGCGACTAGGCGCGTCCATTCTTTGTTCGTTCCGATGGGTCATTTAAAGGTGGTAGAGTGCAGCATCGTAATATGGGGAGTGGCAGGAGTACCACGACTGGCCCGAGAGTATAACTGGCAGCCCTGAATAGGCTATCGCCATCCCGTGACGTTAATGATGGTGCCTAGGATTCGGCCTTAGGATAGGCCTGATCCAGCCCCCGACGTCTGAGGTGCCGCGGGATAATGGGGGTGGTCAAGGCGGCTTCTAGCGAAAGGCCGGCGCTCATCCGGCGACGCACAGTGCTCGCGCTCACTCCCCACAGCTTGGCCAGCTCCTTGATGGAGCCTCGTGTCCCCTGTACTTCCTGAATCCTCTCTTGACGTCGCTTTTCTACGGCAAGTCGTAGTGCAGCTCGTGCAGCAGGAGGGAAATACCCGCGGCGTTGCTCATAACTGCGCTGACGACTCAATGACTTGTTGCCTGGAACCCACTCAAGAGGCGGCATGATTTCTAGCATGGCCTTCAGGGATCCCCAGCTAATATTCAGAACCTGGCAGACCTCATTCCTAGACCACCCCCTGCTGGCAGCTTCGGTGATGAATATCTCCGTCTCGCTGACAACGCTTTTACCTTTTTCCTGGCCGGCCGAGGCTGATTCAGGCAATTGGCACTGCCTTGGATCAAGCGTTAATGAACCGTTAGTCGTCATCGTCCTTCTCCACTTCCACCGTCGGCGGGCCAGGTTGTTCTAGAGTGGTCCCAGCTTATTGCGCCTACCCGCGTGCCAGAACCGGCGATGCCGGGTTTGGATGTCGCTTTCGAAGAGAAGAGGTAGGACAACATCCTAACTATACGGTCGGCATGGATAGGCAAAAAGCCAAAATTGGGTGTCGGATTTCGCTGTAGTGGCACGCCAAGCCTGAACAGCCTGTCGCTGTAGGATTGTCGGGAATTGATCGGGTGGTATGATTTGAGGCGCCTGCTCCAGGCTATTCATTCTCCCAGTCTTGCACCGAACCCGGTCGCCAGTCGACGCTATCCACCTCCTGGCCTGCACATGAAAATCAAGCCTCAATATTTTCACTTCACTGTGATGGCAGTCTTCCTGATCGCCGGCGCTGCCTTGTTTATCGCTGGGCAAAAGGCTCTTTCCGGATTCTTCGCCATGGGCGCAGTAGTAGCCGCGGCGCACTGGAAAGCGTCCAAGGTTGGGCTGATCGACGGCTGACCCTCTGTTCTAGAGCAGTCCAAGGCAACCAATAGGTCGTTCTGTGTGCAACATTTGCCGTCGAGAATCCTCGGCGGGCCTTTCTAGGGCAAGGGTCAAAACCGTTCCAGCGCGGTTGAATTGATGAGTTCGGCGGTTACCATTAACTCATCGTCGCTCACATTTTTGGTGAGCTGGCCAATTAGCCGGGTCGAGCCCTGGGAAAACCGGTATCTGGAAACCAATACATGCTTCACTTTGTTACGCAGTCTTCAGAGGCCCCCAAGCCATACTGCCTGCTCACTGCAATCACGGTCATGGCCCTAGCTGCGAAAATTCATGGTACCGACAAAGCGGTCATGAAGGCGGGTTATCGGATGCTGGCTCGGCTGAAGCCCCAGTATGTCCCAGTAGTTTTGAGGATCATGAATGCTCCAGCGCCGCTGGCTCACATGAACCAATTTGTGGCCACCTTGCCGGATCATATCCTCACGATGAAACTAACAACCTCTGTGCTCCCGCTACAAAATGCTGGTTGAAGCCTGGTCCGTGCCCGCGTGCCCGGGTTTCTTGAAAGGAGTTACCGCATGAACAAACACGACGTTCGTGATGCTGGCCAGGGCCTGGCATACATCACTGACTGCACCCTGGCGACAGTTACTGACTTGGCATCTAAAGCTCGTCCGCCGAAGCACGAGCTCAAGAGGCAGATCAGCATTGCTCAGCAGGCCATCGACTGGATGGATCGCTTTGGCGTGGACTATTCCAAGACTCGCGCTGCAGATGTGAAAGCAGGTGGCGGCAAGGTCGAGGATTGGGCCGCCCAGTTCAAGCAACAAAACTGAGGTTCCGCACTGCGATACCCTGGCATCCGGTGGAACGGTTGCTCGGGGCATGAGCGTTGTGGCTTCTATGAATATGAGGATCTGAAATTGGATATTGGGCAACTGCACCAGTTCCTGGGTGAACTGATCAAAGCTGGCATCGATCCACGTCTACCAGCAGTGCTGCCTGGCAAAAGTCCCGACGATGATCTCCCCCAGGAGCTTTGCATGGCGATGATTATCGAAGGACGTTTCCAGGTAGACCCGGCTCCTTTAGCCAAGGGTTACACCGAGGATGAAGGCCGCGCGTTGATGCTGTCTGGTGTCGGTTACGACACTGGGGTCTTGGAAGAGACGCATCGTACTGAATGGCCCCCTGTTGACGCACCTCAGCCGGATAGGCTGGTAAGGACAAGGCATGAGCTTTGATCAACCAGCAGCTAGCTTTGGTCCCGAGGGACTGCAGCTCCCGTCCTTCAAAAAGCCCATCCCGCGCGATGATGTCTTGTCTGTGTGGGCTTCATTCGGCTACGGCGACACGCGTGCCTTTATCGCTGAAAACCATGGGATGAGCGTTCAAAAGGTATCAGCGATCTTGGCGGCACCGTTGCCGGCCGACTGGAAGGAATCGGTCAGCCAACTCCGCTCGAGCTGGAAGTAATCTATCTAGGGGGAATTATGTCGCGTTCATGCGCTGCAGTAGATTTCGAGGATGGGCGGAGGCTCTACCTCATTTTTGACAACACGGTTGATGTGGCCTACAGGCCTCTGTTCGAAACGGCTAAGGCTGCCTGGGCATGGTACGAGGCGGGCTTACTCGAATTTGCAGTGCCAGCGAACGCTGCCGATACCGAGTTGCCTGTCACATTGACGAAGGACCTCCATTACGACGGCAACGAAGGATGGCAGTTCGCATCTCGTGCCTCCGCTGAAGCAATGTGGCTTACAGGCCCACGTAGCCGTGATGAGCTATATCAGGAAGCTCTGTCGAATGAAGAGCCATACGGCGGCTATTTTTCGCAATAGCAGATCATCTGATGTAAGCGCTTTTGCCTCATCCTCCTTGTCGGTGAGGCCGGCTGATATGGCGTGGCATCAACGTCCATGTAAGGAGACACATCTCTTGCCGCTAGATGAAACCAACCAAGCCCAGTTTGAAGAACTGCACAAGCGGATCCATGACTCGATCAGAGCGGATCATGAAGAGCGATGGCGATAACTCAGTTGTACTCGAGCCCGGCAGCAAGCCGGGGTTGAGGCCGTAGAGAGGGCGCAATTGCGCTGAAGGGAGAGGGACCCCGTTATGCGATACCACGCACCGAGTAAGCAATTCACTGTTTCCCTGGAAGGCCTGCAGAGCAGTGCTTCCTCCCTACGTTATGCCATCAAAATGATTCGGAAAACGGCAGGCCTCCCCCTAGAGGGTGGCGAGCGGCCGATCAAAATGTCTGATGCGTGCCATGCTGAGCAAGCAGTGCTCGATGCGGCCCGAACGCTGGGAATCGATTTGGGTTCAACACGGGCAGGGCAACTGGACCTTCGCAACGCTGAGTAGATGTAGGAGCAAGGGCCGCCCGTGCTCGCCTAGGCCTTAACCGTTGGCACACACCAGAGAAGGGATCGTGATGACGAAGTTGGAAACAACCCTGCTGAATCTTGCGCATCAGCACCTGGCCGGCCTGTTCTGTTTGCATGAGCTGGCCTGCGGCGGCACAGTCCGCCCAGAAGATCAGAAAAGCTTCCTGGAGATCAACGCTGCACTGGATGCGTTGCTAGAGCTCTCACACACGCCTAACAGCGGGTTGAGCGAGAAAGCGGTGCAGCGCATGCAAGAAATCAAAGCCAAGCGTACGGCCCTTGGCGGTGGCATTGACGGTATGACAGATGCTGTCGCGGACTGGGCCAAGTCAGAACCGCTTGTGCGAAAGGCCTATCTGTTTGGAAGCCGAGTTCGTGGCACGCATAGGCAAGAAAGCGATCTGGACGTAGCCGTGGAGATTGACACACTGCCGGGCGACAGCTGTCCCTTTACGACCTGGACAGCTGAAGCAGAGCGTCTCAAGGCATCGATAGCCGGGATTGTTCCTGTGGTAATCGATCTCGATTGGTATGGTGGGGAGGAGGAGACGCCTCATGTCCATCATGCGTTGCAGCGGTCAAGCGTTGTGGTCTACGACCTCAGAGCTGACTAACGCATCAGGGGATTCACTGGTATCCCGAGTGAATCAAAGCCTCATCGCGGTCACCAACGACTGCGTCGCTCGTGTCAGCCAACGTTTCCAAGTCCAGGCCCAGGCCTAGGCCGTCCAGCCCCGACAACTGGGTAAGAGAGTCATCGATCGTCATGCATGCATTCAACAGTGCATCGCACTCACGTTGGATGTTGATCCAGAAGACTACCGCCGCATTCACATACGCCAGCATGCTGGGGAAGCGTCCGGTCTCTTTTTTTGACCTGGCTACTACCTCAGTGATCGCCATGCGAACACCATCGGGCAGCCGCAGGACTACGTGGTCCCCATACCGCGGCTGCTTAACAGGTTCGCTGGCTATCCTTTCCACGTTCTCTAACACCTGTTTGGCCAATGGCTGGCCAAGGCGGGCAATGAGTATGTTCCGCATAGCAATAGTGCGCTGACGCCCAGCAAGCGATTCCATCACGGCAGCTACAAATTCTGAGTTCCCACTTCGCCCATGCACCTTGCCGAGCTCGGACACTGCGTCGATCAAGGACCTAGAGGTGCGAATCACATACTTGTCTGCAGTCCTCGAGTTGTATTTTGGCCGTGGCTGGCGCTGAGCGCGGGCATTGGTCAGCGCTTGCTGAGCGATTGAATTCTTGGGTGCAAACATATCAGCCAATCTTGAGGGTTAGGTGCATTCATGGGCCGGCAAGCGTCTGGTATAGATCGCCGGGTGGTGCGCATCGTGGCGCATCTGCTCATTAGTCACAACCCTCTTCCAGCTGGGTGTCCCTATCGATAAGCTCATCGGGTGGCCGAATCCTCAGATGGAGATTCCCTTGTCCAACCCGTCAATCCGTCAGTTCCGGGGACCTGAGAGCCTGGAAGCTGAGCAGCGCTCCCGGGATGCTGTGCGCCCATTTCTCGAAGCACGTGGCATCAGCGTGACCGCGGATCAGCGCATTGCCACAGGAGCTGCATCTCAGCAGATAGTCAGCTTTGAGTCACCGGCTGGAGAGCGCGAGTGCGTCTGTGTTGGCGTCGCGACGGCCGCAATCCTAATGAGAGGAAGTACTCCGCTGCTCAGTTGACTGCCCACCTTCGACAAGGTGGCTGGGACGCTACTTTGGAGCACGTTGTAGGTAGAGACATTGCCCAGGGCATAACCCACAACCTTCTGTTTCAGCGGGAGGCCGACGCCGTGGTGTATGCCGCACTCATCCCGATCGGTGCGTTGCATCAGATTTGGAATCGGCAGCGTGAGGTCAGTGATGAGTTGTTGAGCAAGGGGTTGAAGGGACGTATCAGGAAGAACCATGCCCAGAATGGGACGAGTCCAACCCTATGGCTGCAGGATGATCGGTTGCCGCACACTCACCAGGTGGCGGATGTGTTGTGGCAATGGCCAGGAGTTGTCGATCTCGCGCAGAAAGTCGCTTCAAATCCGAGCCTGCCAGGCGTTGACGACACTTACGACGATTGCCCGATTCCGGACTATTCGGCTTTGGGGCGTGACCTGGGCGAGAGAATGACCGCTGTACGGTCTTATGTGAAACGAGACCCCAAGGTTCGGCTGGCAGTGCTGGAGAGAGCAGGGTACCGATGCGAGAGATGCACCGAAAGTCGGTCATTCCGCGGCTTCCTCGACGTGCACCACGTGCTGGGTGCCGAGATGTCAGACCGATTTTACAACTGCGTGGCGCTTTGTCCGAATTGCCATCGCGAAGCCCACTATGGCGAAGACAGTGATGAGATAAACGCGGCGCTTTTGGATTACGCTCTGCGGTTTAGATGATTAACTCGTGCTGTCGTCGTACCGCGGTCGTAGAGACAAAAGTACAGACGCTCTCTCAATCCTGGCTGTCTGTTGCTCACGATTGACGTAGCCTCCGTGCTGCGCAACAACATGACTCCAGTGGTTTTGAAATCATGTGTTTCCAGTGTTGGAGCTATGCCTGTGTCAGACTTGGGGCGAGCTGCCGACCGGCGGATCGATCTTTCTTAGATCAAGCGGCTAGTTACTGAGGGATAGCAATGAAAGGCAATGAGCAGAATTCAGTCGAAGCACCGACATTGGCGTTGCTTCACCTGGCAAAGAATGAGAGTAGCGATCTGGGTACCGTCAACATCGAAATCTGCGCTAAGGCAGCTGAAGCTCTACAGCACGATTCGGTATCAGCTGGTGAGGATGTGACTGTAGAACTGATTTCTCATGCTCACTACCAGGAAGCTCTAGCCCGAATCCAGGCTCTTGAGGCTGACATTGCTGATTTTCGTGAAAATCTAGCTAGTGTCCTTCCGCTGCACCTGGCGGTGAGCGTTAATAGTGTTGCTAGCATGATCAAAAATGAGTCAACCGGGTTCGCTGTAGCGTTCGGAGGGCACCTTGTGTCCGTTTGTGACGACGAAGGTGGTGCGAGGCGATTGGCATTTGATTTGCGCAAGTCATTGGTCGCGGGGCTGAGTAACGCTTTGAATGATTCGCGGTGTTCATTTGACGTATCTACCAAGATCGAACTACCAGCCTCGGTTTTGGATCCTGCGAAGTGGTAACAGTCGCTGTCCCTAGATATCCACCGAGGCAGGACCTCGCTAAAGCCCTCGATTTGTACGGCCTGGCTAACCAGCCGCTCGGTATTGGTACTTGCTGACGAAAACACGAAGGTGGCCGGCTCGGGAGGCCATTTCAAAGCCTTCACCCTCACCTTTATAGTTGCACAGCTCCACGAACTCGATTTGGTCGACGTAAAGCTCTGCCTGCTCCTTCCGCCAGCCAGGCTTCAGGATTTCCTGCCCGAGGCACATTTCGAATTCGTCTTCCTCGCCATGCCGGCAGCCGGGCTGATGGTCACCAGGCTGCTTGTAAATGGGTTCCATCAGGTACTGCACGAGCTCCTCGCGATCGTAGAACCCGTCTGCAACGGTGAATGTCCGATCTGCCCTGAATGACTCGGCATGAAGAGCCTCTGCGCGTGCGAAGGTCGTCTCGTCCTTGAGCATCGCGGTCAGGATAGAAGATATCGCCTCGATCATTTCGCACATCCTTTGAGAATGCCCTGCAGGGCTGAGTAGTTTAGGAAGGATGCAGATAGTGGAGCACTACCAACCGTGGCAGAACCCAGAGCCTAACGGACAGGGCAGCGCGCTGGTTGTCGGTTTGACCGCCGGGCTTCCTTTCTGGCGGTCTGAGTCGAGAGTCTGTGGTCATACAGCCTCAGCCGTCTCGACTGCGCGGGTGGGGATTTGAAATCGAGTTTTGGTTTGCGTTGCTCAAAAATCACGTGCTACAAGGCTGCTCGTTCAAGGGGGGGGAGTTGAGTGCGCAGTGATTCAACAGGCGGATCGATGTACGAAATCGGTCTTGATGGTTGTCAGGACCCTTCCGAATCAATGACTAGACGCGGGAATCGTAACACCCATAAAGCAGCCGATGCTGCAGCTTTCGACTTTGATGCATGTGAGCTTGTGAGCGAGCTGGCGCTGCGCAATGCCTTGCTGACGCGCAGCAGCGAAGCCTTGGATTACATTTCAGATGTGATCTCCGACCTCGAAATAAATGCTGAGGTCTGCTCTCACCTTGTCCATATGCTGTCACGCACTCCCGACACGATCACATTCCTGACCGAAGTCAAACGGCGCTGCCTTATCAAGAACGTTTTCACCCACTCGGTTTATATGCAGGCCTCGTTTCTAGATGGTTCTGTCAGGGTGAGGGTTAGCGATGTGTCGGAGAAGGCGGCTAAACAAGCCGCTCACATAGAATTTGTAAAACGCTTCTGCGAGAGGGTGTTGGCCGATGATGAGGGAACGCATATCGGTAACCAACCAGTCCTATCAGCCGCCGGCAGCCAAGGGTAGCGGGTCGCTATGGAAATTCGCGTGTTCAATGTTGGCCTTGAAGAAGTCCAGGCAGGCATCGAAGCCTTGGGGGATCAGGGCAGCGTATGCAGCACGGTGGTCGCCATTGAGGATGTAGAAGGCCTGCATCTGGCCAAACACTAGCGCCGTTGTTTCACAGCCGTAAAGCTCGGGCCCGGTGTCGTAATCGTTGAAGCTGACGTAGAAGCCTTCGCCTTCAATGGTCGAGTTGTACTGCACGACCGGCACTGGCAGCCCAGAAGGGAGTGTGATGATGTGGGCGGTAGGCACCTTAAATTCCTTGCTCGATCTGAAATTGACGCCATTTTGATAGCGGTCAGAGTGTGGCAGAACCCCACTCACCGACGAATCGTGTACCGCGGGCACAAAAAAAGCCGCCTGGTGGCAGCTTTTTTAGGAACCATTTGAAGTCGGTCAGCCAGCGAGGCGGCCAACCGGCTCGATGTCACGACCTTTGGACAGGGCAGCATCAAGGAAACGACTGGGATTGCCGGAGCGGTTGGCAAGGACCGCGCGAGCTTCAGCCTTGAAGCGGGCTGCCATCAGAGGTTTCGGTTCGTGCTTGGGCTTCTGCATAGACACCTCTCGGGTATCGGAATTTAGGTGGATAGTATTACTGGGCAATGGCGATGACAAGCCGGCCCGACGTATCGAAGGTAAACCCAAGGCTTTCATAGACCGGAATAGCTCCGGCAGCAGGCTCCTGGACCTCGATCTCTGCGCATCCGATCATGAGTGCATAGTTCTCGATCGCGGTCAGCGCCAGCGCGGCCACGGCACCTCGTAGGGGGTGTGACTTGTCTGGCTTCCCCTCAAGAATCACGATCTTGATGCAGATCTTGCTCTTGCGAGGAGTGGCGTAACAAAGCCCGCATAGCTCCTGGCCAAACCAGATCGACAAATCAAAGCCTCGCCGATCGTCCTGCTTCCAGTCATGAACATCGTGCCAGGGGTAAAGTGACGCTTCATCACCCCAAAGCTCCGAGGCCTCGATCTCCACTTGAGTGATGCTCTCATAGCGAATTTGGGTAGTGTCGACGCCCCGGGCCTTTAGGTTCTCGTTCGAGTGCGCCAGCTCTTGAGCTGCCTTGCGGGCTTCAGACCTCAGGATCTGATAGCGGTATTCGTTGCCACGATTCTTGGACATTGGTTACCAACAGCATGATTCAAGTCGTGGCTAGGATAACGGGAATTCCGTTTTTGCACAGAGGAGGGAGCCGCCGACATCGCGGCGGCTTTTGCTCAGCCTAGTACCGCTCAATAATTACTCGGTTCCGGGAAAAACGCTGGACCATTTGGTTCACCGTCCAAAATGTTGCCGCGTACCCGATGCCAACACCGACTGTGCCTGCAAAGAACAATGGCCAGTCGTAGGGCGCCTGGCTAAACAATGTTACCGCCACCAGCAAGCACGCCAACGACAAGCCGGCCCCGACATGTACTGCAATCAGCGGGAGCCTTACGCAGGGCCAGGTTGCTCGCACTGCGCCCAGACCAAGTACCGCTGCGATGTAGAGCAGGAAAAGGGGGTGCAGATTGTAGGTGTCAAGGAAGCGCTCGCTCTTATCCCAGGATAGTAGTAGCACCATCGTAACAATGGGTATTAGGTGATAAGCGAGCCCTCTCGGCTCCCTTAGAGAGGGGAGTACTGAGGAAACCGTCGCCACCAGGCCGATCATG
>Ga0153917_1000374_pt1 | contig 31797 bp, 30 predicted proteins | sample TSFL001MetaG_FD_104695 | JGI IMG/M metagenome (GOLD analysis project Ga0153917, IMG submission 104695) | Attine ant fungus gardens microbial communities from Florida, USA - TSFL001 MetaG | ecosystem: Host-associated > Fungi > Mycelium > Unclassified | place: USA: Florida, Paynes Creek Historic... | reverse complement strand
TGGCGGTCGTCACTTTCGGCGGGGCCTATGCGGCGCTTGCCTATGTCGCGCAGGAGGCCGTGCAGCACTACGGCTGGCTGAGGCCGGGCGAGATGCTCGACGGGCTCGGCATGGCGGAAACGACGCCGGGGCCGCTGATCATGGTGCTGCAATTTGTTGGCTTTCTCGGAGCCTATCGCGATCCCGGCAGCCTCGATCCGATGGTGGCCGCGACGCTTGCCGCGATCCTCACCACATGGGTTACCTTCGTTCCCTGCTTCCTGTGGATTTTCCTCGGCGCGCCTTTCATCGAGAAGCTGCGCGGCAATGCCGCCCTTTCCGGCGCCCTGTCGGCGATCACCGCCGCGGTGGTCGGCGTCATCCTCAACCTTGCCGTCTGGTTCGCCATTCACACGCTGTTCGGCCGGGTGACTGTGCTGGCCGCCGGCCCGTTCCATATCGAACTGCCCGTCCTTGCGACGATCGTCCTGCCCTCGGCGCTGCTGGCGGCCGCGGCCGCCTTCGCGCTTTTCCGGCTGAAGGCGTCTGTGCTGCTGACGCTCGGCCTTGCGGCGCTGGCCGGCATCGGCTGGCGGCTGCTGGCCGGCTGACGGTCAGGCGATGACGTTGCGCACGAAACGCACGGGCACGTCGCCGGGATTGGCATAGGCATAGGGCCGGTCGGTGCCGTAGACGGCAAAGCTGCCCGCCGGATAGTCCTTCACCGAACCCGAAAGTTCGAGCCGCAGGGTGCCTTCCGTCACCAGCACCATCTCGTGCCAGCCGGCCGGGTCCGGCTCCGCCTCGTAGCGCTCGCCGGGGCCGAGCGACCAGAGCCACATCTGGGCTTCCACCGTTGCCGGCGCGGAGCCGAGCAGGACGGCGGTGCTTTCGGCATGCTTTCCCCGCCACGTCACCTCGTTGATCTCGGCGGATGGCGCCCGGGCGGGATCGCGCACGAGATCGACGAAGCCGACGCCCATCGCCGCGGCAAGCTTGTCGAGGCTCGAGAGGCTGATATTGGCGTCGCCTCCCTCAAGCGCCACGATCATGCGGCGGCTGATGCCGGAGGCTTCCGCCAGTGCCGCCTGGCTGAGACCCGCTGCCTGCCTGAGGCGGCGCAGGTTGCCCGAGACATGGGCGAGGACGTCGCTGCGTTCTTGACTGTGCAATATACTGCTCTATCGTTCGTGTCGAAGGGCTGCTGCCCGCTTTTCGCTTTCTAACCCGAAAGGACCCCGCCATGAAGATACGTGATTTCGGCGTCGAGATCTGGATGAACCGCTATGAAAATCATTGCGAGCTCAATCTCGCGGAAACCTGCGTCGAATCGCTGACGGTCGCCGAGCTGCTCGACATGGCCGGCAAGCGCGACGACATCCTGTCCGAGCTGCTGCCGATGAAGCTTACCTACGGCGCGATCGAGGGCAGCGACCGGCTGCGTGGGCAGATCGCCGGCCTTTACGAGAAGCAGGCGATCGAGAATGTCGTCGTCACCCATGGCGCGATCGGCGCCAATGCGCTGGTGCACGAGACGCTGGTGGAGCCCGGCGACCGCGTCGTCTCGGTCCTGCCCACCTACCAGCAGCACTATTCGATCCCCGAAAGCTTCGGGGCGGATGTCGGCATTCTCAAGCTGAAGCCCGAGCACGGCTTCCTGCCGGATCTTGCCGAGCTGCGCCGCCTTGCCACGCCCGGCACGAAGCTCATCTGCCTCAACAACCCCAACAATCCGACCGGCTCGCTGATGGATCGCGACTTCCTCTCGCAGGTCGTCGAGATCGCGCGCGGCTGCGGCGCCTGGATCCTCTGCGACGAGGTCTATCGCGGCACGGACCAGCAGGGCGAGGGCATGACGGCCTCCATCGCCGATCTTTATGAAAAGGGCATCAGCACCGGCAGCATGTCGAAGACCTATTCGCTGGCGGGCCTCCGCCTCGGCTGGATCGTCGGGCCGAAGGCGCTGCTTCACAAGGTTTCCGTCCATCGCGACTACAACACGATCAGCGTCGGCATGCTGGACGACCATTTCGCGGCCATCGCGCTGGAAAATCGCGACAAGATCCTTGCGCGCAGCCATGAGATCACCCGGCGCAACCTTGCCATCCTCGCCGAATGGGTGGAGGGCGAGCCGCTGATTTCCTGGGTGAAGCCGAAATCGGGCACGACCGCGCTCCTGAAATACGACCTCCCGCTTACTTCCGAGGCCTTCTGCACCAGGCTGCTGGAGCGCACCGGCGTCATGCTGACACCCGGCAGCGCCATGGACATGGAAGGCTATCTTCGCATCGGCTACGCCAATGGCGAAGCGATCTTGCGCGAGGGCCTGAAGCGCTTCACCGCCTTCCTGCGCGAGGAACAGGCCGCGCGCGCTGCATAGCTGCTTCGTTAATGAAATCTTACTCACCCATGCATTCACTGCATGGGTGACGTGTCAGCTTCGCGCTTTTCCGCAGCGCAGCATGACGGTACAAGGCGGCCATCGAAAGACGCGGCGCCACGGACCGGTGCCGAACAGAGAGCCCTACGAAAGGGGATCATCATGAACATGGCACGTTCCTTCAACAATTGGCGCAAGTACCGTCAGACCGTCAACGAACTCGACCGCATGTCCGCTCGCGAACTGCGCGACCTCGGCATCGAGCGTTCGGAAATCAAGGCTGTCGCCCGCGCCGCCGTCGGCTTCTGATCGATGCCGCAAGGCAAGATTTCAAAAACGCCCGCCTTCCGGCGGGCGTTTTTGCATGTGCGAACGAATCACTTCGGCGAGACTTAATTCAACAGGATTGAGATATACGGTAAGCGCATAACGCATAGCTGCATTGCAAAACGGTGCCTATGAAATAATCAGGAATCGGATATAGTCACGCTTATCGAAGCAACGTACCTCCTCCCACGAAGCTTCGATGGATGCAGAAGGCCTACTCCTCCTCCCAGGGCCGACTGCGGGAATGACGACACTCCTCCTCCCAGTCGTCATTCGGTTCTATCGGAAAGCCTGCCGCACCTCCTCCCGCGGCAGGCTTTTCCGCTTCTGGGCCTGAATTTTCTCAAAAGAACAGTTCGAACGCTGGCGGGCCGGGTTTGGCGGATGTGCCCCTGCTCTCCGTCATTATGCCTATCTTTCCGTCGTCATGCTCGGGCTTGACCCGAGCATCCTGTCGGTAGAGGTGGGTGCAGAAGCGTGGAAGGCGGGAACGCCGGAAAGAAGCGGTGCCTCAGGCGACGTTGCGAAGGCCCGGAATGCCGGCATGTCGCGCGACGGGAATCTGCTGCAGCACTTCTAGCGCCAGTGCGCGGGCATTCTCCTGGGCCTTGTCCAGATTGCTGACGCGGCGCGCATCCATCGAATAGAGCGTGCCGCCGCAGCCGAACATGTCGCGGAAAGCGGAGCGTTCGATGATCGGCGTTTCGAGGAGGTGCACGCGCCGGGCGGCGAGCAGGTCCTTGACGGCGTTCATAGCACGGGTCGTCACCATCGAGTTGACGCGCGTCAGCACGACGGAATGGCGGATGCGGATATCGGCCTTGTCCTCGAGATATTGCAGGAGCTCGATAACATTGGCGCCGCCCTGGGCGTCCATGGCCGACCCCTGCACGGGGATCAGCACATAGTCGGCATGGCCGACCGCCTTGGCGAGCAGCGAGGAGCGCGAGCCCGGCAGGTCGATCAGCACGAAATCGGCGCGCGCCTTCTCCTCGGCGAGCTGCCGGTCGATCGAGTTCATGGTGACGTAGGGCACCACGGTTAGCTTGCCGAGCGCGCTTTGCGACGTCTCGTACCAGCGGGTGATCCAGTGCTGCGGATCGGCGTCGAGCACCGAGACGCGGAAGCCGAGGCGGGCAAGCTCGGTGGCGAGCAGCAGCACCGCCGTCGTCTTGCCGGCGCCGCCCTTGGTATTGGCGAAGGTGATGACGGGCATGGGCTTCTCCGGATCGGTTCGTCGAGCCGGTCATCGCTCGGGCAGGCACCTTCGCATGGTGCTTCGCCACTTTCGCCCATCATGGTTAATGGTGGATGAAAATGCCCTATCTGCGCCGGTCCGCCGCGAGGATTTCGCGGGCGATCTGGTCGAGCGGCAGGATCCTGTCGACCCCGCCATGGGCGATCGCTTCCTTCGGCATGCCGAAGACGATGGAGGACGCCTCGTCCTGCGCCACCGTATAGGCGCCAGCCTGGTGCATCTCGGCCATGCCGCGTGCGCCGTCGTCGCCCATTCCGGTCATGATGACGCCCATGGCGTTGGCGCCCGCGGCGCGGGCCGCCGAGCGGAAGAGCACGTCGACGGACGGCCGGTGGCGGGAAACGAGAGGCCCCTCGCGCACCGCGACATGGTAGCGCGCGCCCTGCCGCTCCAGCATCAAGTGCCGGTCGCCGGGGGCGATCAGCACATGGCCGCGCAGCACGGGGTCGCCGTGCGCCGCTTCCTTGACCTCCACCTCGCAAAGGCTGTTCAGCCGCTTGGCGAAGGCGGCGGTGAATTTTTCCGGCATGTGCTGGACGATGACGATGCCCGGCGAATTGGCCGGCAGCTGTTCGAGCAGCACGCGCAGCGCTTCCGTGCCGCCCGTCGAAGCGCCGATACAGGCTACCATTTCCGTCGTCTTGGCCATGGCCCGGCCGGAGGGGGGCGGCAGCACGGCATCGGCGGTGAGCTTGGCCGTGGGCCCGCTTGCCGCAGCGTTGCGCCGGTTCGCGCCGAGCCGGGCGACAGCCGCGCCCTTGACCGCCTCGCGGATGCGCGTGCCGGATTCGGCAAGATGATCGGCCGCGCCGATCTTCGGCTTGAGGATGATGTCGACGGCGCCGGCTTCCAGCGCCTGCATCAGCGTCTCGGAGCCCTCTTCCGTCAGCGAGGAGCACATGACGACGGGGATCGGCCGCTGCGACATGATCTTGCGCAGGAAGGTGATGCCGTCCATGCGCGGCATTTCCACGTCGAGCGTGATGACGTCGGGCAGCTCCTCCTGGATCTTCTTCGCCGCCATGAAGGGGTCGGAGGCCGCGCCCATCACCTCGATCTCGGGGTCCTCTTCCAGCACATGGGTCAGCGCCTGGCGCACGCTTGCCGAGTCGTCGATGATGAGAACGCGGATTTTCTTGGCCGGAAGGGGGGGCATCAGATCTTCTTGAAAACCGTGTTGGCGACCTGGCGCACCGGCAGGGGAATGCCGGTGACCGTTTCGGAATGGCCCACATAGAGGAAACCGCCGGGGACAAGGCAATCGCAGAGCCGTGTCAGCACTTTCGCCTGTGTCGGCTTGTCGAAATAGATCAGCACGTTGCGGCAGAAGATCATGTGCATCGGCTCGCCCACCTTGTAGGCGCCGTCCATGAGGTTCATGCGGGCAAAGCCGATGGTCGAGCGAAGGCGGGGATGGATGCGCACCTCGCCGCGCGCGGCATCGCGCGAGATCATCACGTGGCGCCGCTGGAGTTCGGCCGGCACGGGCTGGACCATGTCGCGCGGATAGACGCCGCGGCGGGCGGCGGCCAGCACATCGGTCGAAAGGTCCGTCGCGAGAATCCGGTAGTCGATGCCGGATGTGGCATCGGCGAAATCCTGCATGACCATCGCCATCGTATAGGGCTCGGCGCCGATCGAGCAGGCGGCGCTCCACAGGCGCAGCCGCTTGTGCCCGGCCGCGACCAGCTCCGGCAGGCCGGTCCGCTCCATGAAGTCGAAATGCTTCGGCTCGCGGAAGAAGTCCGTCTTGTTGGTCGTCACCGCGTCGATCAGGAAGATCGCTTCCTTCTCGATGCCGTCATGCTTGAAGAGATAGTCGCAATAGGCGTTGAAGCTGGGGATGCCGGTGGCCCGCAGGCGTCGCCGCAGGCGGCCCTCCAGCATGGTCAGCTTGGTGATCGGCATCTTGATGCCGCTATAGTCGTAGATATATCGCGACAGGGCCTCGAAATTCCGGCTGCTCAAGCCGTCTTCGCCCGCCTGCGCCCGCAATGCTGCTCCCACACCCGTCTCCTCGAGATTATGCCGTCGCGGCGAGGCGGTTCGCCGTTCCCATCATCGCCACTTCCGCGCTGGAGAAGAGGCGGGCGAGATCGACGATGACGACGAAGCCACCATCGCGGCGCACGACACCGGCAATGTAGTCGGAGGGCCAGCGCACGCCGATGTCCGGCGCACCCTCGATCTCCTCCGCACGGAAGGGAATGACCTCGTAGACGCGGTCGGCGACGAGGCCGAGCGTCAGGGTCTTCTCGCCGATCGGCACGTCGAGCACGAGCGCGCGCGTGTGCGGCGTCCTCTCCGTCTTCGTCATGCCGAGACGGAGACGCAGATCGATGACCGGCACGCCCTGGCCGCGCACGTCCCGGAGCCCGAGCAGATAGTCCGGCCCATGCGGGATCCTGAAGGCTTCCTCATGATCGAGGATTTCCCGGACCACCGAGACGGGGACCGCGAAGACCTCGTTGTCGAGGGAGAAGGTAACGTACTGGGATTCGGAGGACGTGCCGGCCATGATCAAGCGCTTTCCCTGAAATCTGCGTCGTCGGCATCCGGGCCGCCCATCGACATGTCGAGGGCAAAGCCGCGGGCGCGGGCCTGCTGGGCATTGACGCTGTTGTCGGACTTGCGGGTGGGTGTGGTCGCGGTCTTGGCGGCCGGGCGTGCCGCTGCCGGCGCCGGGCGGCGCTGGGCGGAAACCGGGACGCCCGCCGCGCGGTCGACGCGGAAGAAGGCGATGGAGGTCTGCAGCTCCTCGGCCTGGGCGGCGAGCTCTTCCGAGGTGCCGGACATCTCTTCCGACGCGCCGGCATTCTGCTGCGTCACCTTGTCGAGCTGCTGGATCGCCTCATTGATCTGCGAGGCGCCGATATCCTGCTCGCGGCAGGCAGCGGAGATCTCAGAGACCAGCTCGGCGGTCTTGCGGATATCGGGCACCAGCCGGTTCAGCATGTCGCCGGCTTCCGTTGCGACGGAGACCGTCTGGCCGGACAGCGTGCTGATCTCGGCGGCGGCCGCCTGGCTGCGCTCGGCGAGCTTGCGCACTTCCGAGGCGACGACGGCAAAGCCCTTGCCGTGCTCGCCGGCACGGGCGGCTTCCACCGCGGCGTTGAGGGCGAGAAGGTCTGTCTGGCGGGCGATTTCCTGCACGATGGAGATCTTCTCCGCGATGGTGCGCATGGCGCCGACGGCGCGGCCGACCGCTTCGCCGGAAGCTTCCGCGTCCTTGGCGGACTGGCGGGCGATCTTCTCGGTCTGGGCGGCGTTGTCGGCGTTCTGCTTGATGTTCGCGGCCATCTCTTCCATCGAGGCGGAGGCCTCTTCGGCGGAAGAGGCCTGCTCGGTCGCACCCTGCGAGAGCTGTTCGGAGCTGGAGGAGAGTTCCTGGCTGCCGGACGAGACGTTCTCGGAGGCGGAAAGCGCGTCGGCGACGACGCCGCGCAGGCGCTCGATCATCGTGTTGACATGGCCGAGCATGTCGCCGATCTCGTCCTTCGTGGTGATGTCGGCAAAGCGGGTGAGGTCGCCATCGGCGACGGCCTGCACGGCGCTCGCAGCGCGGCCGAGGCCGCGGTTGATCGACAGGACGATCCAGGTGGCTGCAAGCGCTGCGATCAGAACCGCGATGGCGGCGGCTGCGATCATGACCGTCCGCGTGCTTTCATATTGCGCCTGGGCGCCGAGTTCGGCTTCGTCCAGGCGGCTTTCCTCGAGCTTGACGACTTCGCCGAGCAGCTTGTCGATCTCGTTGGTCACGGCGCGCGCATCGGTGTTCGAGATGCGGGTCGCGCCGTCCATGTCGCCGGCGAGCGCCAGCGCCCGGATGCGATCGTCGTTGCGGCGGAAATCGGTGGTGAAGGCGGAGAGCTTGTCCCACATCACCTTGCCCTGTTCCGTCGCCTTGGCGAGGATCTGCCCGAAGGTCGCGTCGAATTCCTTGCGCGCCTCGTCGCTGAGACCGATATAGCGGCTCGTCTCGGTGGTGCTTGCGGAAGACAGCATGTTCTTCTGCTGGCGGATCTGCTGGAGTTGCAGGTTGTTCAGCGTCTGGGTGAGCTTCAGGCGCTCGGCCGGGCCGTTCAGCACGTCGCTGAGCGTCGTGTTGAGACCGCCGAGGCTCATGATACCGTAGCCCGCGGTGCCGAGAAGCACCGCGATCATGAAGCCGAATGTCAGGAACAGCTTGAGTTTTATGGTAAAGCGCATGGGTCTCTCCTGAGTGCCTAGTTCGGCGCTTGCGCGTTGCCGGTGCGTTCCTTCCGGGAGGAAAAGATCGCGTGCAGATTCGGGACGATGATGAATTCGCCGCCCCGCTTGACGAGGCAGTTGATGTAGTCGGCGCGCCAGCGCATGCCGACGCTCGGCGGCGGCTCGCTGGCGACCTTCGGCAGGGTCGTGACTTCGTTGACCTTGTCAGTGCGGATGCCGACCAGCGTCGGTTCGTCGTCGAGATCGAGTTCGATGACGACGATGCGGCTGTCTATGGTGGTTTCCGTCGCGTCCATGCCGAAGGCGAGACGGATGTCGGCGAGCGGGATCACCTTGCCGCGGAAGTTGATGACGCTGGACACGAAGGGCTTGCTGCCGGGAACGTGGGTTTCCGGAAGAAGGTCGAGGATTTCCTGCACGACGGTCGCCTCGATGGCGAAGGTCTCGCCGTTGAGGTTGAAGGTGAGGACGGAAAGGTCCTCCTCCGCGCCCCAGATCGTGTCGTGGTCGAGTTTCCGTGCCGCTTCGCTCATCCTGCCGCCCGCATTTGCGCCTCCTGATGCTGTCCGGCCGCGACCAGATGGGTGACGTCGAGGATCAGCGCGACGCTGCCGTCCCCGAGGATGGTCGCGCCCGAGAAGGTGGCGACGTCATGGTGCAGCTTGGACATGGATTTGATGACCGTCTGGTGGTCGCCGATGATCTGGTCGACGACGAGGCCGACACGCTCGGAGCCCGTCGAGATGACGACGACCTTCTGGTGCGGATCGGGCTGGGTGCCGGTGCGGAAGAGCTCGCGCAGGCGCAGGAACGGCACGAGGCTGTCGCGCAGCGAGATGAAGGAGCGCCCGCGCGAGCGCAGGTCGTCTTCGAGCGAGAGCTCCAGGCACTCCTCGACCGCCGAGAGCGGGATGACGTAGCAGCCCTCTCCGACACGCACCAGCAGGCCGTCGATGATGGCGAGCGTCAGCGGGATGCGCAGCGAGACTTCCGAACCGTCGCCCGGCTTGCTGGTGATGTCGATCGCCCCGCGCAGCGCTTCCACCGTCTTCTTCACCACGTCCATGCCGACGCCGCGGCCGGAAAGGTTGGTGACCTGCTGGGCGGTGGAGAAGCCCGGCTGGAAGATGAGCTGCAGCAGTTCCGGGTCGGAGAGCGCCTGGCCCGGTTGGATCAGGCCGGAGGCCTCGGCCTTGGCGCGCACGCGCTCACGGTTGATGCCGCGGCCGTCGTCCTTGATGGTGATGATGACCTCGCCGCCCGTCTGATGGGCCGAGAGGAGGACCTTGCCCTTCGCGTCCTTGCCGGCGGCGATGCGCTCCTCGGGCTTTTCGAGGCCGTGGTCGATGGAGTTGCGCACGAGATGGACGAGCGGATCGGCGAGCCGGTCGATGACCGTCTTGTCGACCTCGGTGCTCTCGCCCTCGGTGATGAGCTCGATTTCCTTGCCGGTCTCGCGTGACAGGTCGTGCACGAGACGGCGGAAGCGGCTGAAGAGGCTGGCGACCGGCATCATGCGCAGCACCATCATCGTGTCGCGCAATTCGCCGGAAAGGCGCTCGATCTCTTCCGAGACGGACCGCAGGCCAAGGTCGGCCGCCGCGCCCGCAAGCTGGGTCAGGCGGGACTGGGCGATGACGAGCTCGCCGACGCGGTCCATCATCTCGTCGAGCCGTTCGGCGGGAACGCGGACGTTCTCGGCCGACTTCGCCTGCCTGGAATCGTTGGCAGCCTGCACGGCCGGCGCCTCGCGCTCCGTCACCACCACCGCCTTCGGCAGGGGGGCGGGCTCGGGCGTTGCGGCCGGAGGCTCGATGGCGATCTCGGTGATCTCCAGTTCCATGTCGTCCATGACGAAGATGAAGACGTCCTCGATGTCGCTGCGCGGCTTGTCGGTCTTCAGCGTCACGTCCCAGGAAAGGTGGATGTCGCGCGGGTCGAGCTCGGCAAGCTCGGGCACCTTCGCCGCATCGGCGACGATCCGGCATTCGCCGAGGTCGCGCATCTCGTCGAGCAGGCCGAGCGGATTGGTGCCGTTCGCCATGGCGTTGACGGGCAGGCTGAAGCGGATGCGCCATTCGCGCATGCCGCCGGACGCTTCGGCCACCGGCGCAGTCGCGACGGTAACGCTTGCCGCGGGGGCGGGCGAGCCCGCGCCGTTGACGGCGCGGTGCAGGTTGTCGAGGAGGCTCGCGCTCATCGCGTCATGGTCGCCGTTCGGCGTTTCGAGCAGGGCGCGCATGTGGTCCTGCGCGGAAAGGACCGCCGAGACCAGTTCATGCGTTGCTGGCACGTCGCCCTTGCGCACGCGGTCGAAGGCGGTCTCGCAATGATGCGTGAAGGCGGCGAGCGCCTCGAAACCGAACATCGCGCCCGACCCCTTCAATGTGTGCAGGCCCCGGAAGACCGCGTCGATCTGGTCGCGGTCGTCGAGGCTGCGGGTCAGGTCCAGAAGGCCGGACTCGATCTGTTCCAGCAGTTCGGCCGCTTCTGTCCGGAAGACTGAGATCGGGTCCGGGTTGCTCATTTTCCGAGGACCTTCCGGGCTATCTTGACGAGGCTTTCCGGATCGAACGGCTTGGTGAGCCAGCCGGTGGCGCCGGCGGCTTTGGCCTGCGCCTTCAGTTCGCCGTCGGATTCGGTGGTGAGGAAGATGACCGGCACGCCGGTATGCGCGGGCAGCTTGCGCAGCTCGCGGATCATCGTCAGGCCGTCCATGTTCGGCATGTTGAGGTCGGTGACCACGAGGTCGTATTCACCTTCCTTCAGCTTGTTGAGGCCGTCGAGCCCGTCGATCGCCTCGGTCACGGCATAGCCGGCATTGCTGAGGGTGACGCGTGTCGTCAGCCGGATGCTGGCGGAATCGTCCACGGTCAAGATTTTCGCGGTCATCAATTCTTCTCCTGATGCAGCCAGAAATGCGCGGCGTCCGACGTCATCTCGTCGAGAAAGCCGCCGCGCTTCAGCACGTCGTAAAGGTCCCCCGCCGCCGGTCGTGCAAGTAGAAGCCGGCCCGCGCGGGACGCAGCGTGCTTGCGCGCCGCCGTCACGAGCTGGACGAAACTGAGGTCGACCTGCGCCTCCGCGTCGATGTCAAGTATCGTCGCCGGATTATTGTTCAGATGGCTCAGGATAAGCTCCTGGACCGCCGATATGTTCTTGATGGTAAGCGCCGTTGGCAAGGTTAACGGTGCGTCACCGGGCAGGGTGGAGGACATGGAGGCCCCGATAAACGTTTCTGAAGGGAGTATTTCCCGCGCCAGAATTCCCAGATACGCTTAATGAACCGTAAAGCCCGGTTGCCAAATTCATCTAATGGTAGTCGAGAAGAGGAAAATACACCAACTCACCTTAGGGTAGTTTTTCAGTGTAATTTATTGAAAAATAAGAGATTTAAATATGATTAGACATTAGAGATATTATTTATAAATCCCTAATTCCTGGGGTGAGTGCAGCTTCGGGTAGTGGCGCGAAAACCGGGCATTTGGAGGCCGATTCTACTCCATCAGAAAATGCGAATTTACTGCGCGTTACCTTGTTCGCCCTAGGGTCGGGCCAGGTTTCTTGAAAGTGGGGTATGGCGTGTCAGGAACAGCGAGCGCAGTCCGCATTGAGCGGCAGACGGCCGAGGCGGAACTCGTCTCCCGTCTCGAAGGGGCCCGTTCCCGCATCGAACAGCGCTTCCTCGACGGCGGCGTCGTGCTGCTCGCCGTCCTCGACGTGCTCAACCGCCTGGTGGCGTCGCTGGAGAACCTGTCGCAATCGCTCGACGACGAGGCCGCCGAGGCGACGATCGGCCGGCTGGTCGCGACGGTCGACCAGCTCACCGCCCTGCCGGCCATCGAGGAGACCCGCCAGCAGCGCCTTGCCGGCGTCGCGGTGACGGAGAAGTCGCTCGGCACCCATATCGCGCACATGCAGGAGACGCTGCGGTATCTCCGCACCTTCGCCACCACAGCCAAGATCACCGGCGCCGCCATCCCGGACTTTTCGGGCTTCGCGGAAGAGATCCTCGAGCGCATCCATTTCGGCACGAGCGAGGTCAATGCGCTCGGCGCCCGGATCGGCACGCTCGGTGGCGTGATCGACGCTGCGTCCGCCGGGGGAGGGGAGGCGCTGGAGCGCTTCCGCCGCAGCGTGCCGGACATTGCCGGCAACCTCTCGCGCAATGCGGCGGATCTCACCGCCCAGCGCCGCCATCTCTCGCAGCTTGCCGGCAAGGTCGGCAGCTCCGCGCGCCTCGTGCAGACGAAGGTCGCGACGACGCTCTCCTCCATGCAGATCGGCGACATCACCCGCCAGCGCATCGAGCACTGCCAGTCCGCCTTCACCTTCCTGGAGGAATATCTCGCTTCCGTGGCGCTGGACGGCGAGGCGGGCGGCCGGCTCACGGCGCTGGTGCGCCATCTGGTGCGCGATCAGCTCGTCGAGATCGCCCGCGACTTCGAGCGCGAATGCCGGACCGTCGTCGGCACGATCCGCAGCTTCGGCGCGGATATCGATGCCCTGATGGCGCTTTACGGTGACATGGATGCCGGCGACGGTCATTCCGCCGACCGGGCCATGCGCACGCTGGAAGCCGATATCGATGCCGCCCGCGCCGTGGTGCGCGATATCGAGCAGGCTGCCGGCAAGGCCAATGCGCTGGGCTCGAGCACGGTCGAGACCGTGCAGGAACTGCTGAAGGGCGTGAAGACCATCCAGCTCGTTCGCACCGACATCCAGTACATGGCGCTCAATACCAATCTGCGCTGCAGCAAGCTCGGCGAGGAAGGGCGGGCGATCAATGTGGTGACGGCGGAGCTGCGCAGCTTCTCCGCGCAGCTCGACGAGACCGCCGAGCGTATCCTCACCGCCCTGCAATCGCTGGAAGACGACGCCGTCAAGCTCGGCGTGGCCGGCAATGCCGCCGATGGCTCCCTCGATGCCCGGCTGGAGGAGGTTCTGGACCATATCCGCCGCGCGGGCGACCGCATGGAGGAGGACATGGTGGCCCTGCGCGATTGCAGCGCCGATATCTCCGCCAAGGCCGGCCGCACCATCGCCGATCTCGATTTCAACGCCGAACTCGGCGACGTGCTCGCCGATTGCGCCGGGAGCGTCGGCGACCTGATCGGCCCCGACCTGCCGGACACTGCCGGCCTCGAAGAAGCGCTCGCCGATCTCGGCGGCCGGATCGCCCGGACCTATACGATGGTTTCCGAACGGGAGGTGCACGCGCGGGTCTTCGGCACGACGGTGGAGATGCCCGCCGCGCCCGCCGCCGCCCAGAGCGACGAGGACCTCTTCGACGACGCTCTGTTCTGAGCCCTTCGTTCCCGCATTGTCGATGCCATGCGATCGGCCGGTCATTCCGGCCGATTTGCCATAGGTAATTTCACTATATTTTTGAAAATATAGCGCTGGCCAAGCCGGAAACATCGATATATCCAAGGGGATATGACGTTGCCGCAAAGGCAGAAAAAGGGAGAACAGGAATGAACCGTCGTCTGCTTCTGAAATTGGTCGTCGCCGCCTTCGCGGCCATGCCGCTCGCCCTGCCGGCCGCCGCCGCGGAGAAGGTTACCGTCTTCGCCGCCGCCAGCCTCAAGAACGCGCTCGATGCCGCCAATGCCGCCTGGCAGAAGGAAACCGGCAACGAGACGGCCGTTTCCTATGCTGCAAGCTCGGCGCTCGCCAAGCAGATCGAGGCGGCCGCGCCCGCCGACCTCTTCATCTCGGCAGACCTTGCCTGGATGGATTACGTCGCCGAGAAGAAGCTGATCAAGGACGACACCCGCTCCAACCTTCTCGGCAACCGCATCGTGCTCGTCGCGCCGAAGGACAAGGCCTCGACGGTCGAGATCAAGGAAGGCTTCGACCTCGCCGGCCTCGTCGGCGACGGCAAGCTCGCCATGGGCGCGGTGGACAGCGTGCCGGCCGGCAAATACGGCAAGGCGGCGCTTGAAAAGCTCGGCGTCTGGTCAGCCGTCGAAGGCAAGGTGGCGGGCGCCGAAAGCGTGCGCGCCGCGCTCGCGCTCGTCTCGCGCGGCGAAGCGCCCTACGGCATCGTCTACGAGACGGATGCCGCCGCCGATCCGGGCGTCGCCGTCGTCGGCACCTTCCCGGAAGACAGCCATCCGCCGATCATCTACCCGGTTGCCATCCTCTCGGAATCGCAGAGCCCGGCCGCCGGCGCCTATCTCGACTTCCTGAAGTCCGACAAGGCCGCCCCCTTCTTCACCGAGCAGGGCTTCACCATCCTGAAGTAAGACGAGCTTCGCGACAGGCCGGGATGATATTGTCGGCCTATCGAGGTTGCCCCTAACCCTCTCCCCGCAAGCGGGGAGAGGGGACTTGCCCGACACAAGGGTGGACGTTTGGGAAACCAGTGCGGCATATCCCTTCGCCCCGCTTGCGGGGAGAAGGTGGCCGGCAGGCCGGATGAGGGGCGCCCCACCCGGACGGCGGCAAAGTAAGGAGACGGCGTGGACTGGTTTGCCTTGAGCGCTGAGGAATGGACGGCGATCCGGCTGAGCCTCAGGGTCTCGACCGTCGCGGTGCTCGTCAGCCTGCCGCTCGGCATTCTTGTCGCGCTGGCGCTGGCGCGCGGCCGCTTCTGGGGCAAGTCGCTTCTGAACGGCATCGTCCATCTGCCACTGATCCTGCCGCCGGTCGTTACCGGCTTCATCCTGCTCATCCTGTTCGGCCGGCGCGGGCCCATAGGCTCGGTGCTCGCCGAATGGTTCGGCATCGTGCTCTCCTTCCGCTGGACCGGCGCGGCGCTTGCCTGCGGCGTCATGGGCTTTCCGCTCATGGTGCGCTCCATCCGCCTTTCCATCGAGGCGGTCGACCGCAAGCTGGAGGAAGCGGCCGGCACGCTCGGCGCCAGCCCCGCCTGGGTCTTCCTCACCGTCACCCTGCCGCTCATCCTGCCCGGTGTCATCGCCGGCATGATCCTCGCCTTCGCCAAGGCCATGGGCGAGTTCGGCGCGACCATCACCTTCGTCTCCAACATTCCCGGCGAGACCCAGACGCTCTCGGCGGCCATCTACACCTTCACCCAGGTGCCGGGCGGCGATGCCGGCGCCATGCGCCTCACCGTCGTCGCCATCGCCATTTCCATGGTCGCGCTCATCGCCTCGGAAATCCTCGCCCAGCGCCTCGGCCGCAAGGTGAACCTCGAATGAGCCTCGTCGTCGAAGCACGCCACCGGCTCGGCACCTTCGCCCTCGACGCCGCCTTCACCTCCGATGGCGGGGTCACGGCGCTCTTCGGCCGTTCCGGCTCGGGCAAGACCTCGCTCATCCGCATCATCGCCGGCCTGACGCGCCCGGCGGAAGGCGTCGTGCGCCTCGGCGACGACGTGCTGGTCGATACGGTGCGCGGCATCTTCGTACCGCCCTATCGCCGCCGCTTCGGTTACGTCTTCCAGGAAGCGCGGCTCTTCCCGCACCTGACGGTCCGGCAGAACCTCAATTACGGCCGCTGGTTCTCGCCGAAGGGCACGCGCCCGGAAAGCCCGGACCGTGTCGTCGGCCTGCTCGGCATCGGCGACCTCCTGGATCGCCAGCCGGCCAACCTTTCCGGCGGCGAGAAGCAGCGCGTCGCCATCGGCCGCGCGCTACTCGCTTCTCCGCGCCTCCTGCTGATGGACGAGCCGCTCGCCGCGCTCGACGAGGAGCGCAAGGCGGAGATCCTGCCCTATCTGGAGCGTCTGCGCGACGAGGCGGGCATTCCCATCGTCTATGTCAGCCATTCCGTCGCCGAGGTGGCGCGGCTTGCCGACCGGGTCGTCCTGATGGTGGATGGCCGCGTCGAGGCGGTCGGGCCGGCCTCCGACGTGCTCGGCGGCCCGCGCCTTGCCTCCGCCGCCGACCGCCGCGAGGCGGGCAGCGTGCTGTCCGGCCGCGTCGAGGCACGCGATGCGGCGCATGGCCTCGCCACCGTCCGCCTCGACGGCGGGGCGGCTATCCTGGTGCCCGGCGCCGCCGTTTCGCCCGGCGAGGCGGTACGCCTGCGCATCCCGGCGCGCGACGTCATGGTGGCAACGGTGCGGCCGGAGGGCCTTTCCGCGCTCAACATCCTCGAAGGCACGGTGGAGACCATCGAACCGGACGGCGAGGGCATGGCGAGCCTGCGCATCGCCTGCGGCGGCGATCACGTCCGTGCCCGCATCACGGCATTCTCCGTCGAGCGGCTCGGCCTTGCGCCCGGCCTGCCGGTGCATGCCGTCATCAAGACGGTGGCGCTGGAATAGGGATCAGTCCGCCAGATTCGCGACCAGCCAGCCGATCTCCTCGGCAAGCGCCACGCGCGCCTTCTCCTCCATGGCATGGTAATGCGCGATCAGCGCCTCGCCGAAGGGCGTCAGCACCGCGCCGCCGCCCTGCTTGCCGCCGCGCTGCGATTCCACCACCGGCTGGCGGAACAGCCGGTTCATCTCGTCGACCAGCAGCCAGGCCCGGCGATAGGACATGTCCATCGCCCGCCCGCCCGCCGAGATCGAGCCCGTTTCCCTTATATGCGAGAGAAGCTCGATCTTCCCACGACCGATGCGCCCTTCCGGCTCGAGCTGGATCCGGAAGATGATCTTCGGTTCGGTCTTGGCGACTGCTGACATGAAACTGGCCCGTATGGATACGGGCCAGTTATAACAGCGTTTTCCGCGGATTAAAGCTCAGGCTGCCCGCTTGAGGGCATCGCCGAGGATCGAGACGATGTCCTCGAAATGCTTCTTCTCGGCGATCAGCGGCGGCGAGAAGGCGATGATGTCGCCGGTGACGCGGATCAGCAGGCCCTTCTCGAAGCAGTCGACGAAGACGTCATAGGCGCGCGCGCCCGGTGCGCCCTCGCGCGGGGCAAGCTCGATGCCGGCGATGAGGCCGATGGTGCGGATGTCGATGACGTGTGGCAGGCCCTTCAGCGAATGCATCGCCGCGTGCCACGCGTCCTGCAGCTCGGCGCCGCGGGTGAAGAGGCCCTCGTCGCGGTAGATGTCGAGCGTCGCGATGCCCGCCGCGCAGGCGGCCGGATGGCCGGAATAGGTGTAGCCATGGAAAAGCTCGATGGCGTTTTCCGGCCCGTGCATTAGTGCGTCGTGGACCTTGCGGCTGGCGAAGACCGCACCCATCGGGATCGCCCCGTTGGTGAGGCCCTTGGCGGTGGTCACGAGATCCGGCGTCACGCCGAAATAGTCGGTGGCGAAGGCGGCGCCCAGGCGGCCGAAGCCGGTGATCACCTCATCGAAGATCAAGAGGATGCCGTGCTTGTCGCAGATCGCGCGCAGCTTTTCGAGATAGCCCTTCGGCGGGATGAGAACGCCCGTGGAGCCGGCGACGGGCTCGACGATGCAGGCCGCGATGGTTTCCGCGCCATGCAGGGCGACGAGCCGTTCGAGATCGTCAGCCAGTTCCGCGCCATGCTCCGGCTGGCCCTTCACATAGGCGTTCTTGGAGAGGTCATGCGTGTGGCGCAGGTGATCCGAGCCGGCAAGCTGCGGGAAGACGCGGCGGTTGTTGACGATGCCGCCGACCGAGATACCGCCGAAGCCGACGCCGTGATAGCCGCGCTCGCGGCCGATGAGGCGCGTGCGCGTGCCTTGCCCGATGGCGCGCTGGTAGGCGATGGCGATCTTCAGGGCCGTGTCGACCGATTCGGAGCCGGAGCCCGTGTAGAACACGCGGTCGAGCTTGGCGCCCTCGGGGCCGGGCGCGATTTCCGCGAGCCGCTCGGCGAAGTCGAAGGCGATCGGATGGCCCATCTGGAAGGACGGCGCGAAATCCATTTGCGTCAACTGGCGCTCGACGGCGGCGGCGATCTGCCGGCGGCCGTGGCCGGCGTTGCAGCACCACAGGCCTGCGGTGCCGTCGAGGACCGTGCGGCCGTCGGTGCTGGTATAATACATGCCCTCGGCGCTGGCGAGCAGGCGCGGCGCGGCCTTGAACTGGCGGTTGGCGGTAAACGGCATCCAGTAGCTGTCGAGCACCGGGGCATTGGGTTTGTTGTGAACGTTCATGGCGGATCTCCTCCCAAAGCAATTCCGGCAAAAGTGCGTAGCGGTTCTGCGTCCGGAATTGCGAAAAACGAAAAGGGTAAAGCGTTTCCGCAAGAAGGCGGAAATGCTCTGGCTGAGGGATTGACGCCATGATTTGCCATGCCGAACAAGTCCTTTTCTGATTGACGTCAAGCATTTGAAAATAAAGGATGCAGCGAGAGTGGTTTTCGCTATTTCGAACATCTGAAACAGGAAATGTCATGTCGGTCGATATCGGAGGCAGGCTGCGCCATCTGCGCCTGGCCCACAATCTCTCCCAGCGGGAGCTCGCCAAGCGCGCCGGCGTCACCAATTCGACGATCTCGCTGATCGAATCGAATGCCTCGAACCCGTCGGTCGGCGCCCTCAAGCGCATCCTCGATGGCATCCCGATCGGCCTTGCGGAATTCTTCGCCTTCGAGCCAGACCGCCCGCGAAAAGCGTTCTACCGGGCGGACGAGCTGACGGAGATCGGCAAGGGCGGCATTTCCTACCGCCAGGTCGGCGACAACCTCTTCGGCCGCAGCCTGCAGATATTGAAGGAGTGCTACCAGCCCGGCGCCGATACCGGAAAGGTGCCATTGGTGCATGAGGGGGAGGAGGGCGGCATCGTGCTGTCCGGCCGCCTCGAAGTGACGGTCGATGACGAGCGCCGCATCCTCGGCCCGGGCGATGCCTACTATTTCGAAAGCCGCCGACCGCACCGCTTCCGCTGCGTCGGCCCGGTGCCCTGCGAGGTCATCAGCGCCTGCACCCCGCCGACCTTCTGAAACAAGAAAGCCCGCCGGGGGCGGGCTTTCGGGAAATGCGGCGGATCAGGCCTGCGTATTGTCCTCGACCGGCGCGTCGGGGCCGTTCTTCTTGATCGAATCGATGGCGTTCTGCGCGCTGGCCTTGCTGGAATAGCCTTCCGTCGAGAACATGATCTCGCTGTTGTACTTGAAGCGAACGCGGAATTCGCCGGCCTTGTCCTTGTAGATTTCGAACTTGTGCGCCATGGGCTTCCTTTTCCCCGAATGTGAATCAGACGCGCTGAACGTGCCAGCGGCAACGGGCGATGACAAGAGCGCTGGTTGAAAAGTCCGCAGCAAATTGAAAGCGCCGGTTGGCAGGGCAGGCACGCTATTGACGAGTGTCAGGGCCTGTGCGCCGGCTCGTCGTCCGCCGGGTGCCCGCCCATTCCAAGCCCGCCGCCCATGCCGCCTCCACCTCCCATACCCATGCCACCACCGCCACCACCGCCGCCGCGCGCACCTTCCTTGCCGCGTTCCGCCTTGCCCCGGCTGCTGCCGCCAGACGGGCGGGCCGGGCCTTGCCTCGGAATGGCAAGGTCTGCAGGGACCGGATCGAGATCGAGGGCGCCGCGAATGAAGGCGCGAAGGGAGGTGACGAGATCGTGGGTGTGCACCGGCCGGCCGGCGACCAGCTCACGCACCGCCTTTTCCGCGAGCCGGACCTGCTCCTCGGTGCCAAGCAGCATGATGTCGGAAAGCGCCGCCTCCACATCGTCCCGGATGCGGCGGCTGCGCTCGGAGCTGGCAGAAAGATCGACGTCGCCTTCGACCGTTGCCTGCGGCTCCGCCCTCTGGCGCAGGTCGCGCAAATGGGTGGGATCGACCGCGAGATTGCCGGTGAAGGAGCCGCCGAGCGTCTTGTAGGCGGCGATCAGGGTGCGCAGGCGCTCGTTGATCTGCCGGTTCGCCCGCTCCCGCCGCTGCTGGATCGTCACCATCATGACAAGGCGGATGCCGATGCTGATGAGCGTGAACAGCGCCAGGTCGATCAGCGTGACCAGAAGGCTGTGCCAGGAAGTGAAATCGAGATTGCGCAGCACGTTGCGGGAATCCTTGAAATGGGGACGGACGGGCCGAATCTGTCCTGCCGCCGAGGATTGCGCAATGCCGGCATCGAAAATACCGTCGCCGGGCGCTTCGCATGGTCTGGCGCAAGGCCGCCGGGTAGGTCATGTTTCAACCTTGTCCGAAAAGGGCGATGAGGTGAAGGATGGTGGACGGGTCACTCGCACCTGGGCGGCCGGGGATAGCGGCGCGCTGGACATCAAGCGCCAAGAGCGGTGTCGGAACCGCGCTCTCGTTCCGCAGCCCGCTCTGGTTCACCACCAGCCACGGCATCCTGAACGAGATCTATTATCCAAGACCCGACAATGCTTGCACGCGCGATTTCGGGCTGGTTGTAACCGGGCCAGACGGCGGCTTCTGGGAAGAAAAGCGTGATGCCAGCCATGACATCGAGGCCATGGAGAAAGGCGTGCCCGCCTATCGGCTCGCCAACAAGGCTCTGGACGATGCCTGGTGTATCGAGAAACTCATCCTGAGCGACCCGGCGCGGCCCTGCCTCCTCCAGGAGATCACCTTTACCCCGCTCAAGGGCAAGATTGCAGATTATCGCGCCTACGGTCTGCTGGCGCCGCATCTGGTGAATGCCGGCATGGGCAATACCGCCTGGATCGGTGAATATGGCGGCGTGCCGATGCTGTTCGCGACCGGGCGCGGCACGAGCCTTGCTCTTGCCTGCTCGCTGCCCTGGGGCGTCCGCTCCGCCGGCTATGTCGGCGTCTCGGATGGCTGGCAGCAGCTCCGCGCATCCGGTCGCCTCGATCCCGATTTCCGGCGCGCCGAAGACGGAAATGTCGCGCTCACTGCCGAAATCGGCTTTTCCGAAGACGCCCGCACGGCCGTCCTGGCGCTTGGCTTCGGCGATACGCCCGACGAAGCGGCGGAGCACGCCCTTGCCAGCCTGTCGCAGGGTTTCGACACGGCGGCACGGGCTTATCTTTCCGAGTGGCGGGAATGGCAGGCCAAGCTTGTGCCGCTCGACCGCGCCGGGCCATCCACCGCCCTCGATCCCTATCGCGTATCGACGGCGGTTCTGGCCACGCATCGTTCGTCACAGCCTCCGGGAGCCGCGGTGGCCAGCCTCTCGATTCCCTGGGGTTCCGCCAAGGGGGATGACGATCTCGGCGGCTATCACCTCGTCTGGCCGCGCGACCTCGTCGAGACGGCCGGCGGCTTTCTTGCCGCCGGCGACGCGGAAGAGGCGTTGCAGATCCTCGGTTATCTGGAGACCATCCAGCAGGACGACGGGCACTGGCCGCAAAATGCCTGGCTGGACGGCGCTGCCTATTGGCCGGGCCTGCAGATGGACGAATGCGCCTTTCCCATTCTGCTCGCCGACGCCCTGCATCGTGCGGGCCATTTGCCGGAAGAAAGATTCCAGCGCTTCATGCCGATGATCGAGAAGGCTGCGTCCTATGTGGCTCGCAACGGCCCGGTGACCGGCGAGGACAGGTGGGAGGAGGATGCCGGCTATAGCCCCTTCACGCTGGCGGTCGAGATCGCCGCCTTGCTGGCGGCCGCCGACCTGCTCACGCTTTCCGGCAAGGCGGACGCCGCCGCCTACCTGCGGGAGACCGCCGATTGCTGGAATGAACAGATCGAGCGCTGGACCTATGTCGAGAACACGCCTCTCGCGGTGGAGCATGGCGTGGCCGGCTATTATGTCCGCATCGGCGCGCCGGATACCGCCGACGCCGCCTCGCCGAAGGACGGCTTCGTGCCCATCAAGAACCGGCCGCCGGAGGCCTCCAGCCTGCTGGTGCGCCAACTCGTCAGCCCCGATGCGCTGGCGCTGGTACGTTTCGGCCTGCGGGCGGCTGACGATCCGCGCATCCGCGATACGGTCACGGTAATCGATGCCTTGCTGCGCTGCGACCTGCCGCAAGGCCCGCTCTGGTATCGCTACAATGACGATGGTTATGGTGAGCATGACGACGGCGCGCTCTTCGACGGCTGGGGGACCGGCCGGCCATGGCCGCTGCTTGCCGGTGAGCGGGCGCATTACGAACTGGCCGCCGGGCGGCGCGAGGAGGCGGAGCGTCTGCTCGGCGCGCTGGAGGGATCGGCCAATGCAGGCGGGCTGATCCCGGAGCAGGTCTGGGACGGTGAGGACTTGCAGGATCTCGAATTGTTGCACGGCCGCGCCTCCGGCAGTGCCATGCCGCTGGTCTGGGCGCATTCCGAGCACATCAAGCTGTTGCGCTCGCTGAAGGACGGCGCCGTCTTCGACCTCCCGCCACAGGGGATCGAGCGCTATGTCAGGAGCAAGACCATATCGCCGTACCGATCATGGCGCTTCAACCAGAAGACCGCCTCCCTGCCCGCCGGCAAGCTCCTGCGCATCGAGGTTCTGGCGGCCGCCATGGTGCGTTGGAGCCTCGACGGCTGGGCGACCGTTCACGAGAGCGAGACACAGGAGAAGGCGTTCGGCATCCATATCGTCGATTTGCCCATTGCCGATGCCGATCCTGGTGCTAGCCTTGTCTTCACGTTTTTCTGGCGCGACGCAGGCCATTGGGAGAATGCGAACTACGCCGTTGCCGTTTTGCAATCCTCTTCAACGTCACCAGCACGGGAGTAAGATATGCAGATCGGAATGATTGGCCTCGGGCGCATGGGCGCCAGTATGGCGCGGCGCCTGATGAAGGCCGGGCATGAATGCGTCGTCCATGACATCAATCCGGCAAGCGTCGCCGATCTCGCGCGGGATGGCGCCGTCGGCGCGGCTTCGATCGAGGATCTCGTCGGCAAGCTGCAGAAACCCCGCGTCGTCTGGCTGATGCTGCCGGCCGCAATCACGCGCAAAGTCGCCGGCGCGGTCGCCGACGTCATGGAGGCGGGCGATTCCATCGTCGACGGCGGCAATTCCAATTATCGAGACGCGGTCGATCAGGCCGCGCTGTTCTCGAAGAAGGGTCTGAATTACCTGGATGTCGGCACCAGCGGCGGGGTCTGGGGGCTGGACCGCGGCTATTGCCTGATGATCGGCGGCCCGGACGAGGCGGTGAAGCACCTCGATCCGATCTTCGCCACCCTGGCGCCCGGTGCGGGCGCCGGCAACGCGCCGGACGGTGCGGCGGGTACCGCGCCCTATGGTTACCTGCATTGCGGTCCGAGCGGCGCCGGCCATTTCGTAAAGATGGTCCACAACGGCATCGAATACGGCATCATGGCAGCCTATGCCGAGGGGATGAACATTCTCAAGGCGGCCAATGCCGGCGCGCAGAGCCGCGATGCGGACGCCGAGACGACGCCGCTGGACGAACCGCATTATTACCGCTTCGACATCGACCTGGCTGAGGTCGCCGAGGTGTGGCGCCACGGCTCCGTCATCGGTTCCTGGTTGCTCGACCTCACCGCGGGCGCCCTTAAGGCCGATCCCGAGCTTTCGAAATTCAGCGGTCGGGTGTCCGATTCCGGCGAAGGCCGCTGGACGTTGAAGGCCGCGATCGATACCGGCGTTCCGGCGCCCGTTCTGTCGACGGCCCTGTTCGACCGCTTCTCCTCGCGCGGTGAAGCCGAATATGCCGACAAGCTTCTTTCGGCCATGCGCTTCGCTTTCGGCGGGCACGTCGAAAAGCCGAAGTCCCCGACCGCGGGAGAGAACGAATGAGCAGCCACCGATCCGACGTTCTGGTGCTGTTCGGGGCAACCGGCGATCTGGCCCACAAGAAGATTCTTCCCGCGCTCTACTCCATGGTGAAGCGCGGTGTTCTGACCGAACCGGTCATCGGCGTGGCGCTGGAGGATTGGGATCGCGCGAAGCTGGCAGAACGCGCGCGCGACGGCATCGAGGCAGCCAACGGCAAGGTTGACGAGGATGCGTTCCGCAAACTTGCCGATCTCCTCCACTATGTCAGCGGGGACTACCGCGACCCGGCAACCTTCGCCCGGTTGAGGGAAGCGCTGTCGAGCAACAAGTCGCCGCTCTATTATCTTGCGATACCGCCATCCATGTTCGAACCGGTGGTACAGGGGCTGGAACAGTCCGGCGGCGCCGCCGGCGCCAGGGTGATGGTGGAAAAGCCCTTTGGCCGTGATCTGCAATCGGCACGCTGGCTCAATCGGGTCCTGCACATCGTCTTCGACGAGGCGTCGATCTTCCGCATCGATCACTATCTCGGCAAGGAAGCGATCCAGAATCTGCTCTATTTCCGCTTCGCCAATGCCTTTCTCGAACCGGTATGGAACCGCAATTTCGTCGATAGCGTGCAGGTCACCATGGCCGAGAATTTCGGTGTGGAAGGCCGCGGCAGGTTTTATGACGAGGTCGGCTGCATCCGGGATGTCATCGAGAACCATCTCCTCAACATCATTCTGCTTCTGGCCATGGAGCCTCCGGCCGGCAACAATGCAGACGATCTGATCGACGAGAAGGTGCAGGTCCTGAAGGCAGTGCGCACGCTGACGGCAAACGATGTCGTGCGCGGACAGGTCGATGGATATCTGCAGGAACCGGGCGTCGCGGCGGCATCGCCGCGCGAGACCTTTGCCGCCGTGCGCTTCATGATCGATACCTGGCGCTGGCAGGGCGTGCCTTTCTATATCCGCGCCGGCAAGAACCTGCCGGTGCATGCGACGGAGGTTCTGGTGCGTTTCAAGGAGCCGCCGATTGCCGTGTTCGATGCCGTCGCGCGTGACGAGGCGAACTATCTGCGTTTTCGCATCAGCCCCGATGTAGCCATCGGTATCGGTGCACGCCGCAAGGCGTCCGGTGATGCGATGGTGGGTGAAAAAGTGGAACTGAGCGCCCTCGACACGGATACCAGGAACGAAATGGAGCCCTATGAGCGGCTGATCGGCGATGCGATGAACGGCAATCGACAATTGTTCACCCGGCAGGATGCCTCGGAGATTGCCTGGCGCATCGTTGCCCCGGTGCTCGATGATCCGTCGCCGCCCGCCGTCTACCAGCCGGGAACGTGGGGACCGGAGGAAGCCATGGCGGGCTTCTGCCCGCCCGGCGGCTGGGTCGATCCGGGAACGTGACGGAGGGCGAGGCGATGGATGCATGCACCGAGGCAAATCAGCTGGCAAGCGACGAGAAGATCGCTCTCGCCGTCGATATCGGCGGCTCCCATGTCAAGATCCGCACCAGTTCGGGCGGCGAGGAGCGCAAGTTTACTTCGGGTGCGGGCATGGGACCTGCCCGGATGATGGCGCAACTGAAAGTGCTTGCCCAGGATTTGCGCTTCGATGTTGTCGCCATGGGATATCCGGGGCCTGTCGTCCACAACCGGATCGTGCTCGATCCACGCAATCTCGGTCCGGGCTGGATAGGGTTCGACTTTGCCGGCGCCTTCGGCAAGCCGGTCAAGATCGTCAATGACGCGCTGATGCAGGCGATCGGCTCCTATGAGGGCGGGCGTATGTTGTTTCTCGGCCTCGGCACCGGGCTGGGGGCGGCCATGATCGTCGACCATGTCGCGCAGCCCATGGAGTTGGCCCATCTGCCCTATAGGAAAGGCAAGAGCTTCGAAGCCTATGTCGGGGAAGCCGGGCTTGAAAAACGCGGCAGGAAGAAATGGCGAAAGTCCGTCTTCGATGTCGTGGAACGGCTGCGGGCTGCAATGGAGCCCGACGATGTCGTCATCGGCGGCGGCAATGTCGAAAAACTGGACGAAATGCCGCCCGGTGCCCGGCGCGGTGACAACGCCCTCGCCTTCGAAGGCGGTTTCCGTCTCTGGCACGACGCGGCACTCGTCGTTTGATGTCGGAACCCCGCTCCTTCACGCGGGCCGCACGAAGGAGCGGGGTAGTCCTTGGCCGCCATGTCGCCGCCATGTCGTCCAATGCCGTTACTTGGTCGTGTAACCGCCGTTGACGAGGATCGTCTGACCGGTCATCCACCAGCCCTCCGAGACCATGAACCGGATATAGGGGACGATGTCCTCGATATCGGTGAGGCCCGTCTTGGAGAACTTCGAAAGCGCGGCTGCCGTCTTGTGATAGGCAACCGCATCGGCGCCCTCGGCCGGATAGAAGAACGACGTGTCCATCGGGCCGGGGCCGATCGCCGTCACCGAGATGCCACGCTCGCCGAACTCCTTGGAGGCCGCGCGGGTGAAATGCTCGACCGGCGCCTTGGTCCCCGCATAGGCGGCGTAGAAGGGTGTGAACGCCCCCAGCAGCGAGGTGACGAGCGTGCAGATCTTGCCGTTGTCGTTGAGGTGCTTGCCTGCCTCCTTGATGAAGAAGAAGGCCGACTTGGCGTTGACCGCGCTCATCTCGTCGTATTCGGCTTCGGAGATCTCGAGCATCGGCTTCTTCAGCACCTTTCCGACGGTGTTGATCGCGATATCCGGCTTGCCAATCGCGGTGACGGTGTCGGCGAAGAGCTTTTCCATCGCGCCGGCCGTGGTGAGATCGGCCTGAAAGGCGACCGCGTCCGCGCCCGCTGCCTCGATGGCGGCGACGGTCGCCTCCGCATCAGCCCTGGTGGCGGCGCTGTTGTAGTGGATAGCGATCGCTTTTGCCCCATGGGCAGCGAGATCGCGGGCGATCAGCGCGCCGAGGTTCTTCGCGCCTCCCGCGATGAGAACGGTTTTACCCTTGATACTATGGTCGGTCATGGCGCGAGCCTCCGTGCTTCGTGCGGCCGCGTCATGCGATCGCTTTCGAGGGCGCACGATATCGTCTACAATTATGCTATAAAGCCGGTTATTCTGAAATCACCTGTCGTCATTCCTGTACAATAGAGGCGCCTTGCTTGGACCGCATCGACCTGTTCCGCATCTTCGTCCGTGTCGTCGAATGTTCGAACTTCACGCGCGCAGCCGATATGCTCGGCATGCCGCGCTCGTCCGTATCGGCAGCGGTGCAGGAGCTGGAAGGCCGTGTCGGGGCAAGGCTCCTGCACCGGACGACAAGGGTGGTCTCGCCGACGCAGGACGGCCTGGCCTTTTACGAGCGCTGCCGGCGGCTGATCGCGGATGTGGAGGAAGCCGAAAACGTATTCCGCCAAACCGCCGCGCCTTCGGGCCGGCTTCGGATCGATGTTCCGGGCCGTATCGGCCGGCTTGTCATCGCACCGGCACTTCCTGAATTTCTCGACGCTTATCCCGAGATCGACATCGATCTCGGCGTCACGGACCGCGCGGTGAATCTGGTGGAGGACAGTGTCGATTGTGTGCTGCGCGTCGGGCCGCTCGCCGATTCCGGCCTGATCGCGCGTCAGATTGGCGATCTTCCGCTGATCAATGTCGCAAGCCCCGCCTATCTCCTGCGCCATGGCATGCCTGAAGCGCCGGAAGACCTTCGCGATCATCTGGCGATCAACTACGCCTCGCCATCGAGTGGTCGCATCGAGGCCTGGGAATGGGTCGAGGACGGGGTAATCAAGACCCGGCCGATGCGCAGCCGCGTCGCGGTCAACAGCGCCGAAGCCTATATCGCCTGCTGCGTGGCCGGCCTCGGCCTGATCCAGATTCCCGCCTATGACGTTCGCGACCATCTCAGCGCCGGCGAGCTCGTCGAGGTGCTGCCTTCATATCGCGCGGAGCCGATGCCGGTGACGCTTCTCTATCCGCACCGCCAGCACCTTTCACGCCGGCTGCAGGTTTTTGCCGACTGGCTTGAGGCCTTGCTAAGGCAGAGGCTTCTCTGAATAAGGGTCAATCGGCACGCCGTTGATTGCTGGTCAGCGCGACGGGCTTGGAGGCATCGGCAAGCGCTTCAACGCACGTGGTTTGCGCGGAAGCGCCTGCTCGGCTGCGATACCCGCAGCTATGAAGGCTCCGGGATCGGATATGGCGTGGCCGGCAGCGGTGCCGTTTGGGGCGGAAAGTGAGGACAAGGCAGGCTGTTTCCTGCGAAATAGATATGGTGGAAGGCGTCGGCACGTCCGCCGATCAGGCACACGTCGTCACGTCGCCAGCGCCAGGGCAGGGTACAAAGCCTTTCTTCGAAATCCGCCGAAACGGTTGCCGACCAGAAAGCTGCGATGCCGCCGGGGGAGAGAATGCGATGGACGGATTTCAGGCCATCGTCGCTGTAAATCGCGTCATTCGTCTCCCGCACCGTGAAATCGGGGCCGTTGTCGGTGTCCATCAGAATGACATCGTAACCTTTGTCCTGCCGCTTCAGAAAGTGCTGTATGTCGACCACGCGAAGATCCACCCGTCGATCGCGCAGCGGATGGCCGGCCAGATGGCCGATATGCTCCCGGTTCCAGTCGACGATTTCCGGGACCAGCTCGCAGACGGTCACCTCGGCATTCTCGTCGATCCAGTCGAGCGTCGCGCGCAGCGTGAAGCCCATGCCGAGCCCGCCAATCAGCACGCGCCGGACCGGACGACCGAGAAGCCGGAGGCTTCGCTCGGCGAGGATCGTTTCCGACCGGTGATTGATGTTGGACATCAGCTCCAATCCGTTGAAGCGGATCTCGTGGATGTCACCCTTCCTGCGTAAAAGAATCTCGTCGCCGGCTGCGTTGCAGACCCGTGCCAGTTCCGTCCATAAGGGCATGTCGTTTCCTTGCATTGTTCCATCGTCGGGTGAGGCGGTCCGTTCGGGTTGCCAGCGCTCAGAGGCGCGGCAACCCGGCGACATGGCCTGGCGCGTCTCGGCGAGACGGGCCAGTGAGCCCGAGAGCGCCCCTTCGGGAGTGAGCAAGGCTACGAATACGGTCAGGCAGGGTCGCGCCCCTCGTCGCATCGCGGACGAGCGGCTCGAGGTGTGCACGATGGATGAGCGATAGGTCCACGATGAGAAGCAAGGCGTGCTTGCCCAATGCGATCTCCAACAGTTGGCTGATGCGATGCGGCCCAAATCCCGCAAGCGCGTTCGCACGCGCGAAAGAGGGCGCGGCGGAGCCGAGCGGCGGGACGTGTTCGGATAAGGCGAATGAACGCTCTCCCTGGGCGGCCTCTAACCAGGAGGAGGGCCGACCAGGGTCAGGAGCTCGTGATCAGACGTAACCTGGAGCTATGGCGGGTGAAAAGCGCGTTCATGCCGGTACTATCGGCCATGGAAAGCGGAAAGTCAAAGCACTGAAAAAAAAGAAAAAACGGGAAATGCCCTCCCCTTGAATAGGGCCGCGAGAGACCCTATGTCCAGACCATGTGCATGGAAACGTTCATCAGGATGACCAGGCTTGCCGGCGAAGCACGTGCTTCGTCCCGGAGCGGCGCCCTTCCATTTTTCGATCGCCGCACGTAGCCAGCTCCGGGAATATTATCATTGCGGTTCATTTCAGCGATGCGCTTGCATCGCGCAAATGGAGCGTAACCGTGAGACATCCCCTCCCGTTGCAATTCTGCATATCCTGCAATCGTTCTCTGCCGCGCGCGGCTCGCCGCTGCCCGTGGTGCAAACGTCTGGCCGTTGCCCAGATCGATCCGGCGCTCAAGCAGCGGAACGTCCCATCCGTTCACCGGTTCGGTGTCGAGGGGGAAAGGCTATGAGAGGTGTTCTGAAGGAGCAGACGGCCGAAATCCTGTTGCAGCGATATGGAGCCGTCCCGTGGCGGAGGGATCAGCGTGGCCGCGTGCGCGTGCTGCTCGTGACCTCCCGGGGGCGCGGCCGCTGGATCGTCCCGACGGGATGGCCGATGAAGGACAAGTCGTCCTATCTTTCGGCGGCGATGGAGGCTTTCGATGAAGCCGGCGTGATCGGCGATATCCTCACCTATCCTCTGGCAGGCTATCGCTATGTCAGGGAGACGGCGGAGGGCGTGCTGCAACATTACCATGTTACCCTGTTCGCGCTGCGGGTGCGCGGCACGCTAACGCATTGGCCTGAACGCAAGCAGCGCATCCGCGGCTGGTTTGATCCTGAGGAGGCGGCCGACAAGGTGGAGAATGCGGAACTGGCGCGCGCCATCCGAACCTTCCAGCCTGACTGAACTCCCTGCCGAGCCTGCTGCCCACTGCTGAAGCGCGGCGCGACCGTCACCTTCATGAGCCCACGGCATGAGGGCGAGGAATCGGTCGAGACCAACTCCAATCTCCGTGCTTGCGGCTTTTGATGCAAAGACCGCATTGCGGCTTGTCGGCCCTTTCCGCCGATGGGCCGGCCGGCGGTGAAGCGTTCGCGTCGACGGTCCGGCTTCTCAGTCTTCGCGCCACCGGGCGCACCTCGGTCAAGGTCTGGCGGAACCGCTTCCTTGCACTGATAGCGTTCTTCCTCGTCAAGCGAGGGCCAGGACAGACCGGCCATCGGGGCAGCGGCATGGGATACCCAAAGCCCGGTATCGAGCGTATTGCCGCCAAGGGTTTTCGGCGTTTGCTCGGCTACGTCGGCCCAGAATTTGGCGCGTGCGGCACGCCCATCCTCTGTCAGGTACGCGCCGGAAGGTGGGGCTAGCGTGCTCCCTCGCCAGAATATGGTTGTAGAATTCCTGTGCGAGGTGGCCGATTTGGTAAGCATGGGATTTGCGCGGGCTCTCTCGAAAAGTTTTTCGGTGAGCCGATATAGTTTGTCCGCGCGCAGCCGCGCTGTCCTCGGGAGCAGGCTCCCAACATGCGCACGAACTCGCGTCGTTTCAGCCTGTCGCGCAAATTGGCGGGCACGACTCTGTGGAAATGAAACATACGTCCGCGCCGGACAACATTGAAAGGAGCTTCCACGCCGCTTCGCTCGCTTTTTGTAGCAAAATGCTTCATCCCGCCTGAGGTGGCGCGAGGCACTTTAATGATTTCAATGATTTAGGAGGAAGTTGGCTGGGGAACCTGGATTCGAACCAAGATTAACGGAGTCAGAGTCCGTCGTTCTACCGTTGAACTATTCCCCAGCATGGCTGGTTCCGGCGGGGCCGGTGCCTGTGAGGCGGGCTTATAAACAAAAGGCGGCGTGTTGCAAATGGTTTTTTTGGAAAAAATTGCGGCCTGCTGTTCGGCATGCACTGTTACCGCCGCGTCATAAAAAGAATTTGGCGAACCGGCCTGGCGCTGGTAATGTCGCGCCAACGAAGATCGAGAGAGCGCCTGCTTGCAGCTTAAGGCTTTGCGCGGCGCCATAGGCAGTACAGTGAACGACCCCGACAGCGGCGAAAAGCCGTCCGTTTCCGGGGCGCGAGATGCGGACAATGCGGGGCGGCCGAAGCGGTCGCGCCGTCGCAAGGGAAAGCAGAAGGGCGCCATGAGTCCCTCTGCCGTTTCCCCGTCCGCAGGCCAGGCGGCCGGTTCGTCCGCGCCCGCCGAGCGCCCCCAGGCCGCGACGAGCGGCAACAATGCGCGCCGGAACAAGCGTCGCAGGCACGGCAGGAATCCGGGCGGCGAGAATGTGCGTCCGCTCGCGCCCGTCGGCCAGCGCGAAGACCCCCAGCAGGATCAGGCGGATAGCCGCAAGCCGCGCCGCAAGCATCGTGGGCGGAAATCTGCGGCGCGCCCGGCCCCGGCGACCGCCGAAGCTGGCGGGCTCCTGCCGCCGATCGAAGCCGGCGCCGTGCCGCGCACGCCGCAGCACGTTGCCGAACCCCGGCGCGAAGCCGCGCCGCCGCATCGTTCGGCCGAGCGCGAGCATCACGACGCGCCGCTCTACGCCGCGCTCGATCTGGGCACCAACAATTGCCGCCTTCTCGTGGCCCAGCCGACCCGGCCCGGCCAGTTCCGGGTGGTGGATGCCTTTTCGCGGATCGTGCGCCTCGGCGAGGGGCTTGCGGCGAGCGGCCGGCTTTCCGACGAGGCGATGGACCGCTCCGTCGAGGCGCTGAAGATCTGCGCGGCCAAGCTGAAGAACCGCAATATCCGCCGCAGCCGCCTCATCGCCACCGAGGCCTGCCGCGCGGCCGATAATGGCGAGATGTTTCTGGAGCGCGTGCGCGAGGAGA